>OGMN01000015.1_pt1 | contig 191014 bp, 180 predicted proteins | sample 1573211 | NCBI WGS metagenome assembly OGMN01 (sample SAMEA2581876, study PRJEB24529) | metagenome | biome: Human gut stool | place: China | collected 2011
TATATGAAAAGTCTTAGAAATATCCAATTGAAGCTTCTGGCATCGTTGATGTATGAACACCTGCTTTCCTCATATATGCTGTCGTCCGTACGCTAAGAATGTGTGCTAAACAACAACATTCCTACTTAGTTCCTGTAGAACCGAATCCGCCATCTCCACGAACTGTATCACTTAATTCCTGCACTTCATTAAAAGCAGCTGTTATATAAGGAGCAAGTACAATCTGTGCAACTCTGTCACCTGGTTCTATAGTAACAGCAGCATCAGAGTGGTTGTGTAGGGCAACTATTATCTCTCCCCTGTAGTCAGAATCAATAACACCTACTTTGTTGGCAGGAGCAACACCTTTTTTGCATGCCATACCGCTTCTTGCATAAATAAGACCAACAAGACCAGCGGGTATCTCCATGGCAATACCTGTTTTGATGAATTCAGTTGCACCAGGTTTTATAGTGACTGCTTCTGTCATACCTGAATAAAGGTCTGCACCAGCTGAGTATTCAGTTCCGTAAGCTGGTATAATGGCATTAGGTGTAAGTTTTTTAATATTTACATTTTGTTTCATAAAAATAAATCCTCATTTCTATATATTGTGATTAGAATAAATAGCTTTAGTATCCATCAGCTATGACTACATGCCCCTCCTTAAGCGAGGTCTGTACATCAATAGTTCTCTGGTTAGATGACCCTTTGAATTTTAACATCATATCCTTTAGTTGTTCAACAAATTTCCCATCAACACATATGTCGATGAAGGACAGCATTCTCGCAGTCTCCGGGTATGTGTTATACATACGCTCCATAATATCTTTATCAAACAGATAGCCTGTAAAACACCATATATTCTTATCAGGATATATCTGTTTTACTCTTTCTAATAAAGGAAGAAGTCCTTTCTGGTTAGCTGGTTCGAAGGGCTCACCACCAAGAAGAGTTAATCCTGCTATATAAGAAGGCTTCATTGATTCTATTATTTCATCAATAGTTTCATCAGTAAATGGCATGCCATAATTAAAATCCCATGCAACCTCGTTAAAGCAACCCTTACAGTGATGAGTGCACCCACTTACAAATATACTTGTTCTTACGCCGGGACCATTGGCAATATCATTATATTTTATTTCAGCATAATTCAAAGTGTACAGTCCTTTCTGTGAATAAATTTACCTTCATGCTTAGTACTGATTGCTAACTTAAAGCAGGTAAAGGTCAATTAATATGTATAATATCATAAAAAGGACAATCTTAACAGTAGTTAGTAGATATTAATGTGAGTATAATAAGATATAAGTTAAATGCGAAAAAAAACCGGTAAAAACCCATATTAATACAGTTTTGTTGTGTTAAAAATGGTTTGCACAGTGGAATAACAAGGAGGAATAAAGCATGTTAGATATTTATCTGGATAAGTTATACAGGTATCCAAGGATTCAGGAATGCGTCAGCGTAGCAGTTCCATTTAAGAAAGGTGAACTTAAAAGCATATCAGAGATAGCAGTATTACAGAATGGAAAGGAATGCATTATACAGCCTGAAGTGACATCAAGCTATGATGATGGAAGTGTTAAGTTTCTGTTTATAAGCTTTATGGCAGATCTCCCAGCTAACAAGCGCACAAAAGTGATTCTTTCTGTAAGCAGTGAAGAGTATGATAAAGCTGTAGAAGCTTCTAAGCTGTCTTATGATAATCCTATAGAAAAGGATGTAAATGTACACAAAGCTGCAGTGTGTGTAAAGAAGACAGAATCAGGTTATACAGTAAACAGTGGTGAATTAGAGTTTGATGTATCTGATAACTCTGAAAGTATATTTACAAGGTTAGTTGATGGAAGAAAGATATATACCGAAGAGAACTTTGAAGGACCGGTTTTAAAGGACCGAGAAGGAAATGATTATAAGATGTCTATAGGAGAGTGGCGTGTAGTAAAGCCAGGTCCTGTAGAGGTAACACTTTCAGCTAAGGCTTATAATGTTGTTGAGGCTGATAAAGATGAAAATAAAACTGATAAAGGCGGAAATACAGCTTCTATAGATAAAGAAGATATAAAATATAAGAAAATAGAGTCTGAGATACGAATCACAGCCTATGCAGGAAAACCATGGGTAAACATATCATATAGAATAATCAATACATCAGACGAAGAACTTAATATAAAATCACTTGTATTTTATATTAAGAAATCAAAGGACAGCAGGATAACAGATAAGCTTGTACATATAGATATGGCAGCTGGCAACGATTCAACTGGATGTGGAGATATTCTTACAGACAATTCTAAGAACAATGGACCTATATTTATGACAAGAGGAATAGGAGAGCTTGATATGATAGAACACAGGGCTCCTGTTTCAGATATCAGGACTATAGTTGCCACTTCAAACTATAAGACAAGCTTTATCATAGGTAAGAATGGTGAAGAAGTAAATGAGACAATAGATGACAGCTATCTTATAAAAGAGGCTAATGAACATTATGCAGAAGTGTTATATGGAACATTTATGGCTGACTATACAGATGCTGATGATGGATTTTGCGTAACAGTGCATCAGGCACAGCAGAATTATCCTAAGGCAATCAAGTCATGTGCAGAGGGTGTAGCGGTCATGCTTGTGCCAGAGGGCGTAGGTGAGATAACTATGCAGTCAGGTATGGCAAAAGAACAGAACTTCCTTATACACTGGCATAGTCCGGAAACTCATATATGGGAGATAGACAACAGAAGTCTTATATATCAGATGCCAGACAGACCATATATAGCACCTCAGATATTTAAAGAGTCTGGTGCAATGCTTGATGTATTTCCTGATAAATATGATGAAGATGTGGAAATAGCACTTATGGCAAAAGCAGATGGACATTCAAGATGCTATGGTATGCTTAACTGGGGTGATACAGTAGATATGGGCTACACAGTTCAGGGAAGAGGTGGCGGAAAACCGGTCTGGAGCAACAATGAATATGACTATCCGCATGCCTGCGCACTTATGTATGCAAGAACAGGAGTAAGAAGATTCCTTGATTATTTGATAGTAGCAGCAAAACACTGGATGGATGTTGATGTATGCCACTATAGCAGCAATCCTTTAAGAATCGGTGGACAATGGGAGCATACAGCAGGGCATTGTAAGAATGGTGTTATGGTATGCTCACATGAATGGGTTGAAGGTCTTATTGATTATTATCATTTTACAGGAGATGAGAGAGGATATGAGACAGCTGTTGGAATCGGTGAAAATGTCTTAAGACTTCTTGAAACTCCGATGTATCAGGTGCCAGGTGAAGCCAATGCAAGGGAAACAGGCTGGGCACTTCGTACACTTATAGCGCTTTATGTAGAAACTAATGATAAGAAGTGGCTTACTAAATGCGACTGGATTATAGACAGCTTCAAGAAATGGGAAGAAGAATATGGAGACTGGTTATCACCATACACAGATAATACAGCAATAAGAGTAGGCTTCATGATATCAGTTGCAGTTGGAAGTGTTATGAGATACTACAGAGTATTTCCAAGAGAGGATATAAAACAGATGTTAATACATGCGGTTGATGATCTTGTAGAGAACTGCTATATGGATAACGGACTGTTTTACTATAAGGAACTTCCTAGTCTTGCAAGAAATGGTAACAACACACTTCTGCTTGAGTCACTTGCGATAGCTTATGAGCTTACAGGAGATGCCTCATATTTGAAGTACGGACTTAAAACATTCAGAAAAACCATAAATGAAGCATCTGGTGGAGCAGTAGGTATAAAGACAATAACAGACGATGCAGTTATATGTAAGGGTGATTCAGGAAAAAGCTTTGCACAGAGCTTTATACCACTGACTACATTTTATAATGCTATAAGTAAGAATGATATGAGTTTCTAATTGCTCATGTTATAATTAATCGTACAATCTAGTATATCAATAGATGATATAAAATAAGAGAGCCTCTGTAATGGTAGTATTTATTTATTATTGAGTAATTATTATCATTACAGGGGCTTTTGTATCAGGTCAAAGTTTAAATAGAGCTTATATTTCAAGCTTAAATTCAAGCTTAAATTGAACTTATAAGTGACATTTGGGCATTGATATGTTAAACTGAAATAAATCTGTAGATTTTAAATAGCATGATGTATGAATATAGTAAGACATATAAAATATTCAAGATTAAACACGCACAGAAAAGAAGTTTAGTGATAAATGAGCGTAGAAAAGAGGATTAGTGTGAAAATAAGATTTTTCGCACGCAAGAATGGAGGATTATTATGAGAATAGGTATCAGAGCACATGATGTTGCATATGCACCACTTGATGAGCTTATCCCTAACATACATAAGCAGGGATTTCATTGTATGCATATAGCACTTTCAAAGTCTATAAAGGAGTTTAAGCCGGGAGTTGAGACTATGACACCTGGACTTGCTATGTATATTAAGGAGTTATGTGCAGAGAATAAGGTTGATGTGGCAGTTCTTGGATGCTATCTTAATCTTTGCAATCCTAATCCTGAAAAGCATAAGGAGATAGTCGAGAAGTATAAAGCACATATAAGATTTGCAAGTATACTTGGATGTGGAGTTGTTGGAACAGAGACAGGTGCTGTCAATGAAGAGTACAAGTATGAACCAGCGAATCATTCAGATGAGGCACTTCAGTGTTTTATAGATAACCTAAGACCTATAGTTAAATATGCAGAACAGTTTGGCGTTATAGTAGCTATAGAGCCTGTATGGAAGCATATAGTCAACACAGTTGAGAGGGCAAGAAAGGTGCTTGATGCTATAGATTCTCCAAACCTTCAGATTATATTTGACCCTGTTAACCTTCTTTATACAGGAAACATTGATAAACAGGATGAGATTATAGAAAAGGCATTTGACTTGTTATTAAAGGATATAGCAGTAGTCCACTGCAAGGATTATGTAGTAGAAGGTGATGAACTTAAGTCTATAGCAGCAGGAACAGGTGGACTTAATTATCCACTACTGCTTAAGAAGATCAAGGAACATAAGCCATATGTTCATTGTACACTTGAGAATACTGTTCCAGAAAATGCAGTGGCAACAAGAGAATTTATGGAAAAGTTATACGCTGAGGTATAATTATAGCCATTAACGAACGAACAGTCATGCGAAGCAGGACGAAAGAGCGCGATAGCGCGGGTTCGTGAGTATAGGAGCAGATAAAGAGTAAATTATAATATAATAAAACAGTCATATACAGGCTGTGCACCCGGATTATAGATACACGAGGGGAGAGATTATATGCCAGAGAGCAATATAGAATTAGCAGGAAACAAGAATATTAAGACAAGCAAAGTAGAAAAATCAGTGGATACGCCGGCGGATTTTACAAGCCCGGAGGAGCTTTATAATGACCTTATAGAAAAAGTTAAAATGTACCATCCATCATCTGACCTTTCAGATATAGAACGTGCATATAAGGTTGCAAAAAAGGCTCATGAAGGCCAGTTTAGAAAGTCAGGTGAGCCATATATTATACATCCACTTTGTGTTGCTATTATATTAGCAGAGCTTGAGCTTGATAAAGAGTCTATTATAGCTGGTCTTTTACATGATGTTGTTGAAGATACTGTTATGACAAGTGAAGATGTGGCAAAAGAATTCGGCGATGAGGTTGCACTTTTGGTAGATGGTGTTACAAAGCTTACACAGCTTAACTATCAGCATGACAAGATAGAAGTGCAGGCAGAAAACTTAAGGAAAATGTTTCTTGCAATGGCTAAGGATATAAGAGTTATCCTTATAAAGCTTGCCGACAGACTTCACAATATGCGTACAATGCAGTACCAGTCACCAGCAAAGCAGGTGGAAAAGTCCAGAGAGACTATGGATATATATGCTCCTATAGCACATAGGCTTGGTATATCTAAGATTAAGGTAGAATTAGATGATCTTTCCATGAAATATCTTATGCCGGATACTTACAATGACCTTGTAAAGCAGGTTGATATCAACAGACCGGGCAGAGAAGCATTTATAAAGAGTATAATAAAGGAAGTCGGTATGCATATAAGCAATGCCGGTATAGAAGCAGAGATAGATGGAAGAGTTAAGCATTTCTTCTCAATCTATCGAAAGATGGTTAACCAGAATAAGACACTTGATCAGATATATGACATATTTGCAGTGCGTATTAAGGTTGATACAGTTAAAGACTGTTATGCAGCTTTAGGTGTAATACATGAGATGTACAAGCCTATTCCAGGAAGATTCAAGGATTATATAGCTATGCCTAAGCCCAACATGTATCAGTCACTTCATACAACGCTTATAGCATCCAATGGCCAGCCTTTTGAAGTACAGATAAGAACATATGAAATGCATAGAATAGCAGAATATGGTATTGCAGCTCACTGGAAGTATAAAGAAGGCAAAACAGGTGAGACAAACAAGAGTGAAGAGGCTAAGCTTAGCTGGTTAAGACAGATACTTGAATGGCAGAGAGATATGTCAGACAATAAGGAATTTTTATCATCGATTAAGAATGACCTTAATCTGTTTTCTGATTCGGTATACTGTTTCACACCTACAGGAGATGTAAAGACACTTCCGGCAGGTTCTAACCCTATAGATTTTGCTTACAGTATTCATAGTGCTGTAGGCAATAAGATGGTAGGTGCAAGAGTTAACGGAAAGCTTGTTAATATTGATTATGAGATAAAAAATGGTGACAGAATCGAGATTATAACTTCACAGAACTCAAAGGGACCAAGCCGTGACTGGTTATCTATGGTTAAGTCCACACAGGCACGTAACAAGATTAACCAGTGGTTTAAGCAGGAGCTTAAGGAAGACAATATAATAAAGGGTAAGGAGCTTATATCCAACTATTGTAAAGGAAAGGGCATAGTTCTTTCAGAGATAAATAAGCCTGAATTCGTAGAAAAGGCCTTAAGAAAATATGGCTATAAGGACTGGGATTCTATTATGGCTGCCGTTGGACATGGAGCTTTAAAAGAAGGACAGATAGTCAATAAGCTTAATGAAGAATACTTAAAGACAAAGAAGTCTGAGATTACAGACAAGCAGGCACTTGAACAGATAGCAGCAAGTGAAAGCAAAGAAAAGGAGAAGGACAATAAAAAGGGCAAGGGTGGAATCGTTGTTAAAGGAATCCACGATGTTGCTGTAAGATTCTCAAGATGCTGTAATCCTGTTCCAGGTGATGAAATAGTAGGCTTTGTTACAAGAGGAAGAGGTATCTCAATCCACAGAACAGACTGTATCAACATACTAAACTTCCCGGCAAGTGAGCGTGCAAGACTCATAGAAGCAGAGTGGGAACAGACAGAAAACAAGGATGAGAAATACAGTGCTGAGATTAACATATTTGCAGGTAACAGAAAAGGTCTTATTGTTGATATATCAAGATTGTTTACAGAAGCTAACATAGACGTAAGATTCATGAACAGCCGTGTAAACAAGAAGAATATTGCAACTATTAACTTAGGATTTGTGGTATCAGGTAAGGAAGAGCTTAACAGACTTATCGACAAGCTAAGAAAAATAGATGGCGTCACAGATATTGAGAGAGCTACGGGCTGATAAAGACAAGTATCGGCAGAAAAGGTATTATCTGAATTCAGATAATGCAGAAGCTTGTGTGCGGTGGATATAGCAATAGAGAATGTAAATAACAAATATAATGTGTAAAATATAGCATATAAATGTTACAGTTTAGAGCCGTTGTCGGGATTATTCTTGATAACGGCTTTTTGATAGCATATAATGATATTACGATGATATATAGATTCTTATAAATTGCGAAGCAATGGGTCCGAATGTATGCATCAATCGGTGGCAAATATTAAAAATAATAATATAAAGAAAAGGAAAAGTTATGTATAAAATAGATTCAAGAATATTAGGAATGGTAGGCACTAACTGCTATCTGTTATGTAATATGGATATTAAAGAGTGTGTACTTATAGATCCAGCAGACAGCCAGGATGAGATAAGCAGAATGATAGATGAATCAGGATGCAGCCTTAAGGGAATACTGTTAACACATGGTCATTTTGACCATATTATGGCAGCAGATGCCGTAAGAGATAAATATGGTGTTAAAGTATATGCATCATGTGATGAGAAGAATACACTTGAACAGCCACATATTAATCTTGGTGAAGCATATGGGCTTAAGCTTTCAGTAAAAGCAGATGTATGGCATAAAGATGGCGAAATACTTAAACTTGCAGGCTTTGATATAGAAGCACTTCATACTCCGGGACATACAGAAGGTGGAAGCTGTTATTATGTAAGAGAAATAGGAGTGCTTTTTTCAGGAGATACATTATTCTGTGGCTCAGTTGGAAGAACGGATTTTCCTGGAGGTAGCATGAGTGAAATAGTGCGTTCAATAAAAGAAAAAGTAATGGTACTTCCTGATGATACGAAAGTATATCCGGGACACGGAGAAGGCACAAGCGTTGGTTATGAAAGAGTGAATAATCCGTTTCTGTGATGAAGAATTATCAATTTAGAATTGATTTATAAATTTTATATTTTATGTATATATAGACTAGACAGAATATTTAATATTGTGTGCAGGTAGTGTTTTTTTTGGAAACTGTATACAGAGAGGAATAATGATGATATATATTAAAATAGACGATAATACATTTTATGATGATGCCATAGTGCTGGTGCGTTCATTCTATCCCAGAACAGAAGTTACAGCATATAAAGAAAGCGATAATTCAAGAAATAATCCGAAAGATAATCATAAAGACAGTACAGAAGAGAATCTAAAAGATAATCATAAAGACAGTATAGAAGACAATTCAAAATATACATCAGTGGATATTATTGATACTATTATAGATATAAAGGTACCAGATGTTACAGGACTTAACAAAAGCCAGATGCATGATAAGTTCAAGTCATATCTATACGACTATCTTAGTAAAAAGACCGGAAAGACACTTCCATGGGGATATCTTACGGGAGTGCGCCCAAGTAAGATAGCATATATGATGCTTGAAGATGGTGAAAGCGAAGAAACGATAAAAGGACATTTTATGGATAAGCATAAGGCAAGTGAGCAGAAAGCAGAACTTGCACTTAATGTGGCCAGAAAAGAAATGGATATATTGAATCGTATAGATTATAAAAATGGTTATAGTCTGTATATAGGAATTCCATTCTGCCCAAGTATATGCTTGTATTGTTCATTTTCATCATATGCACTAGGAGCCTATAAAGATTATGTTGACAGTTATCTTGATGCACTCATCAAGGAAATGACCTTTGTATCGGAAGCTATGAAGGGAAGAAGACTCGATACAGTATATTTTGGTGGTGGTACACCAACAACGCTTAGTGCAGCGCAGCTTGACAGACTGATAACAGAACTTAAAAGACTGTTTGATATAGATGGATGTCATGAATTCACAGTAGAAGCAGGTCGTCCAGATAGTATAACACTTGATAAGCTTAAGGTGCTTAAGAAACATAATGTTGGAAGAATCTCTATCAATCCACAGACGATGAATCAGAAAACGCTTGACCTTATAGGCAGGAAGCATACTGTAGAACAGATAAAGAATGTATACAATATGGCAAGAGAAGAAGGCTTCGATAATATAAATATGGATATAATACTTGGTCTTGTCGGAGAGGATGTTGACGAAGTAAAGCATACACTTAGCGAGATACAGGCTATGAATCCGGAAAGTCTTACGGTACATTCACTTGCCATAAAGAGAGCAGCCGCGCTTAATATATGGAGAGATAAGTACAAGCAGCTGTCAACAAAAAATACGGATGAGATCATAAGAATGACAGAGGAAACAGCAAAAAAGCTTGATATGGAACCATATTATATGTACAGGCAGAAGAATATGGCTGGAAACTTTGAAAATGTAGGATATTCAAAGGAAGGTAAGGAGTGTATATATAACATACTTATTATGGAAGAGAAACAGACTATAATAGCATGTGGAGCTGGAGCAAGCAGCAAGGTTGTTTTCCATAATGAGTCGGATGATAATCATTCAGTAAGGATTGAGAGAATAGAGAATGTCAAGGATGTAAGGAATTATATCAGCAGAATAGATGAGATGATTGAAAGAAAGCGGGAATTCTTTAAAGATAACCAGTTCTAGGAAGATATAAAATATAACAGTTGTGAGTTTGTCAGATAAAGTACATAAGTGGGGCGAAGCATTAAGAAATATGTTCTTAATGTTTACGCCCCACTTATTGTTTAATATTTAATCGGGTAAATAACTATTGCAGCTTTTTTTTAATAGCCTCTCTTTTATCAATATCAATATCAAGTATGTCCATAGCTTCATCAGCAGATTTGTCAAGCTTTGTCATGATATTTTTAATGGCATCGATAGCTGCGGTTATACGTCCTTCTTCAAGTCCAGCGGAACGTCCTTCCTCAAGCCCAGCAGCACGCCCTTCCTCAAGTCCAGCAGTGCGGGCTTCTTCACGGAGAATCTCCATAACGCCTTCTTCATCGTATTCAAATATACTCACATCAATCACCTCTTCTCTATGCTTTATAAAGAAATAAGTAAAATTAACAACAGGCAATTCTGCTATGAAATCATATATATTCTAACATGTGGTCAAATATATAACAAGTGAGTTGTTACATCAGGTACATCATATGATAAAATGATCATAATATAGAATCATGCCTTGTTGTGTATATATGGGTATAATCTGATAATAAAATGCTGTACTGAATCCAGTGTGATACATAAGAAATGCGTAATATAGAACTTTAATATAAGTGTATAATACATATTAAAGACTTAATTAAGTATAGCTATACTATACAATGCTTGATTTTCAATGTCAATAGATAATAAATAAAAATCTTTTATTTATTATTAAATGATGATACAATATGAATATATTTGTATTGGAGATATAGAGTGTTAAAAGTTTCTGGAATGAGGGAAAACACATGATTAAAAAGAGAAGAAGGCTGGGAAAATGAATTCGGAAATATAAGCAGTATATACATTCCTGCAAAAGAATTCTATCTAACAGATACAATTAAATTATGGTAGGTTTCCGTTAAAACCAGTATAAAAAATATACCCACCAGTGTCTATGTATCAATACACATAGTTCACTGGTGGGTATTGTGCAAGGCATGTATATGATAGGTGATAGAAAATAGGAGAGAAGTATGCCGTTAGAAAAAGGTGGAAGAGCAGATAAACAGGGGAATAGTTATGAGATTAACTGTGTGATATACGAACTGCTTAAAGTTCTTGATGATGTGAATTACAGTGTTGTGATAGAAGCACTAGGGGAAGATGAAGCAGGGACAGACATACTTGTAACAGATATGTCCGGACACAGGGAACATCAGCAGTGCAAGTCAAGAAATGCAAGTAAAGAAAGCTGGAATATGTCAGACCTAAAGGCAAGAGGTATATTAGAAGCATGGAGAAAACAGCTTAACAGAGATAATAAGAGAAGAGTTGCGCTTGTAAGTCCGTTGGCATGTACATTTTTATATGATATGCATAAAAGAGCTGCCAATACAAGTGGCAGAGCAGAGGATTTTTATAAGATACAGATAGCAAAAAGCAGTACAGAGTTCAACAAATTTTATAAAAGCTTCTGTGAGGAGATGGGATTAAGAATAGAGCAGAAAAATACAGAAGCTGACAGGAAAGAAACAGATAAATGTCAGGACGAATGTAATGAGGATAATATTAATTATAAAAATGTTCTTAAAAGTATAGAGTATTTGAAAAGAATATCATATAAACAAATGTCTGAATATCAACTTAATGAGTTTATAAGCATGAATATACGTTACCGCTTTAGCAGCGATGAAAACAAAGTGTATAATGCCTTGGTTTCCTATGTCGTTATGGGGGATATATTAGGGCAGGAGCTTACGCAGCAGAAAATAACGGATTATCTTAATGAACAGGGGATGATATTCAGTCTTAGGGATGGAGATAAGAGAATTGCACCAAGAATAAAGGAGCTGAATGAAGAATATAAGGAAAAATTTATACCTTTAAAAAGTGGTTTCGTGCATAGAGAAGAAGCTGACGAATGTATACAGGCTATAGAGGCTGATAAACATATAATCATATCAGGAAGTGCCGGCTGTGGTAAGAGTGGCTGTGCAGAGGCAGTTCTTAAATACTGTGAACAAAAAGGAATTGTACATATTGCTATAAAGCTTGATGTAAGAATTCCTAATAGGAGCTGTGAAAAATGGGGTCAGGAACTGGGATTTCAGAATTCTATAGTTGATGCAATCCATAATATATCACAGAATGAAAAAGCAGTTATTATACTTGACCAGTTAGATGCACTCCGATGGACACAGGCTAATTCAGCAGAAGCTATAACAGTGTGTATGGAATTAATCAGACAGGTGAAGTTCTTTAATGAAATACGTGATAAAAAGATAACAATAGTATTTGTGTGCAGAAGTTACGACCTTGAAAATGATAACAACATAAAGGGATTATTCAGAAAGCAGAATAATTCAGGTGCAGAAGCTTCACAGGATGATGAATGGAAAGTAATAAAGGTAGATTGTTTTAAAGAAGATACTGTAAAGAAAGTTGTTGGCAGTGAATATAATAAAATGTCTGCCAGGCTGAAAAATCTATTGAAAATACCTAGTAATCTGTATATATGGCAGCATCTGGATAAAGAAAGCTCATATGATGGATGTCTGACAACAAGCCATCTTATAGATAAATGGTTTGAGCAGATATGCATGAAGAGCAGATTATGTGGTATAGCAGAGCAATCCGTTTCTGAGGCGAAAACAGATATTGTAAACAGACTTGATAAAATGGGACGTTTATATGTGCCAAAACAGATACTTAAAATAGATGTAGCAACACTTGATTATCTTATATCGTCAGAACTTATAGTTGTTCAGGGGAACAAAGTCGGTTTCGTACATCAGTCGATACTTGATTACTTTATATCACAGAATATGCTGGAAAAATATTATGACGGGGCATCAATAGATGAGATTATTGGAGAGAAAAGCAGGCAGACTCCGACTAAAAGATATCAGGTACAGATGTTTTTACAGAACATTTTAGAGCTTGACAGTGCAGAATTTATTGATGCAGGCGGAAATATGCTTGCTTCAGATAACATAAGATATTATATAAAGTATCTTTTTTATGAAATATTAGGACAGATAAATAATCCAGATGATAATATAACAACATTTATTATTGATAACTGCGACAGCGAAGAGTATGGAAGTTACCTTATCAGAAATACAATATATGGCAGGAAAGACTATGTAAATATATTACTTACAAATGAAATTATGGAGAAATGGTATAATATTCCTGATAAAAAAGAGATTGTTTTTAATCTGCTAATCAGTATGAGCATAGACCTTACAGAGGAGGCAGTGGAGTTTATCAGAAAGCACGCATTTATAAGTAAAGAAGATGATGCGATGTTTATGAGGTGCTTCCATTATGATATAACACAGGAAAGTGATGCTGTGTTTGAACTTAGAATGATGTTTTACAAGCATTATCCGGAATTTGCAAAAGATGTCTATATAGACATAAAAAAGATGATGGATGGCTTTGAGAAAAGAACAGTAAGACTTATAGCCTTCTGGTTAAGGAGAAAGATAAATAGTAAGGGAAAATCAGTGTATCATTATGAAGAAGACCTGATAAGTTCTGATGGTGAATATATTATAAAAAATGCAGATTATATTCTTGATGAGCTACTTGGATATCTTTCTAAGGAGAAAGGAAGATATATCAAATATGGTGACTGGTCATATAATCATGCATATATGGGGAATATTGAGAGGGTGAGTGTGGAGCTGGTGAAAAAGGCAGCAGTTGCACTTGCAGATAATTCGCCGGACACTTTCTGGCAGTACTTTGAGCCATATATGGGAATGGGATATGCTGTATACAATGAAATAATATTAACAGGACTTGCACACCTTCCGGTCAGATACAGCGATAGAATTATAGATTATATAACAGAAAGCTTTAATGATAATGTATTTGACTATACGAGCGGCGCAGATAATGAGCTGGAACTTGTTAAAAAAGTGCTGCTAAAGCATACATCAGAATGTAGTGATGAAACATTTTCCAGACTTGAAAGCATAATATATTATTATGTGTCACCAGATGCACTGCAAAAGTATAAAAACAGAATAGAATACAATAAGGATAAAGAAATACGCCCTGTTTACTGGAGTTATTGGGGCGACCTGCAATATGAATTATTACATTGTCTGCCAGAAGAAAGAATAAGTAAAAAGAGCAGAGAATTAATACAAGTTCTTTGCAGGCGGTTTGATACAGTAAAAACCTGTTATGTAAATGATAATGACCATTCAGGCTGGGTAAAATCTCCGGTAGCAGGTAAAAAAATAAGCGCAAAACAATGGATAAGAATAATAACTAATGAGAAATTAAAAAACAGACAACATTCTAAATGGATATCTGTTAAAGGTGGTTTTATAGAAAGTTCATATGACACATTCATTCAAGACTTTGAACTGGAAGTAAAGCAAAATCCTGTTGAAATGATAGAACTTGTATTAAGTCATAAAGATGATATTCCGCAGGCATTTGTAGATGCATTATTTATGGGTGTAAATATGTCAGAGCAGCTTTCGGATGTAGACAGCAGTATTGTTGAAAGAATGCTGCTTGAATGTCCATGTGATATGGAAAGCCAGAGAGCTTCATATTTCTGTGGAATAATTGAGACATTAAGCAGTGTAAAGTGGTCAGAAGAAGTCCTTTGTGAACTTAAAAATATTGCAGTAAATCATCATAATCCTGGCAATGATAAGCCTTGTGTTACAAGTCAGGATGATAAGGAGATGAAAAGCTGCCATATGCTTCAGAGTAATGCGCTTAACTGTGTCAGAGGAAGAGCGGTAAGAACTATAGGAAAACTTCTTGAAGATAATAAATCATTATACGAAGAATTTGCAGATATTATTGATAAGGCAGTAAGGGATGATAATGCCGCAGTGCGTTACGCTGCATTATATGCTTTGTGGCCGGTATATAATATTGACAGACAGTGGGCAGAAGAAAGAATATTATATATATTGGAAAGGGATGTCCGTACATTAAGCTTCTCAGGCTCAAAGAATGTGTTATTTTATCTTTATCCTAAATACAAGGAAAGAGTTATTGATATAATAAGTAAGGCTTATGAGTCAGATGATAAAAAACTGACTGATACAGCGAGCTATATGGTATGTGAATTCTATATAAGATATGGTGAATTCACAGATATTATGAGTACACCAACGGATAAAAACGAGGAGCAGGTAAAAGCTATATTAGATATGGCGATAATGTATCTTGAAGTTGATAAATACCGTGAAGCTGCCAAGAAGATTATACTTGATTATAGGAATACAGATATAAATGTTGAATTTCCACTTTCGAAAATGTTTTATGACAAGTATATAGATGCAAAACGTGACAGACAATTCCTGCATGAATTCATAAAGACCAATCTTAGCAGAAGAATAGTCGACTCATTTATGCACTTCCTGACAGAAAGCGCCGTATCGCTTGTGGATTACTCAGATATAATAATAGAATTATGTGAAAATATTCTATCTATGGATAATGATGAACTGCAAAAACAGTGGGGCTTAACAACCTCAATCTCTGAGCTTATCATAACACTATACGATGAAACCTCTAACTCCAACATAACATCACAAAAAAAGACTGCCCAGAAATGTATGGACTTGTGGGATGTAATGTTTGAAAGACAAATCGGGGCAGTGAGAAGGATTAGTGAGGCGATGATGGAGAGGTGAGGACAACAATAATAATCAAAAAAATAATGGGGCATTTGGCATAAAGGCGGAAGAACATCCTTTTCGTGAAGGTAATGGAAGAAGCACCAGAATATGGCTTGATTTAATTCTGAAGGAAGAGTTGAACAAAGTTGTTGATTGATTAGATGAAAATTCAGTTTGTGCGAAAGTAGTCATAATCTGCCAACCTGTTGATACTGCCGGTACATCAGCAGAAGAAGCATATTTACCGATGACAAGCAGATCAATTGCACCATACATTGCCTGCAGGAATAATGCTGATAATATAGGAGATGCAAATAAGACTAATGGCTGTAATATTTTCTCTTCTGTAAATGATGAGCCAAGAAATACCGAATTTACGGCGTTTCTTGGCTCGTTTTATGTTATATGACAAACAAAAGACAATAATTTTTTTAAAATTTCGAAATAGATAATTTATGATTTTTTTTGCAGAGGCTGTTTATCGCATTGTTGATTTATACTAAAATTTTACTTGATAATCAACAGAACTTTATAGATAGATGCAGAAAATGTATTTTTATGGATAATATTGTTATAATAATTGATAAATCACTGATGATGTGATAATATGATGATGTTTTATTTAAAAATCATTAATGAGAATGTTACGCAAAACAACATAGCAGATGTAATATTTAAGTTACAGGGATTATATAGTTGTTAATATCATTGATGAGATATTCATATGCGAGTAAGAGGTTAAAATGGCTAGAATTAAATTTATGAATACAGAAATTGATAATCTGACAATGAAAGAAACATTAGATGAAATTGACAAATTAATATTGAAGAATGATAAATCTTATGTAGTTACACCAAATGTTGATCATATAGTTCAGTTAGAAACTGATGTGGAATTAAAGAATATTTATAGAGATGCATCTTTAATACTTGCAGATGGAAAACCATTATTATGGATTTCAAAGTGGTATAAAACACCTATAAAAGAAAAGATATCTGGTTCGGATTTGTTTCCGTTATTATGTGAAATGGCAGCAAAAAAAGGATATTCTATGTTTTTTTTAGGTGCTGCAGAAGGAGTGGCAGCGAAAGCCGCAGAAAATTTAAAGAAAAAATATAATGGTTTAAAAATAGTTGGAACATATTCTCCGCCATATGGATTTGAGAAAGATGAAATAGAATCAGAAAAAATCATAGATATGGTTAAAGAAGCTCATCCTGATATTCTTATTGTTGGACTAGGATGTCCAAAACAGGAAAAGTTCATATATAGCTATAGGGATAGGTTGAATGTGCCAATTTCCTTGGGCCTGGGTGCTAGTTTTGATTTTGAAGCTGGAAACATAAAAAGAGCACCTAAATGGATGGCCAATCATGGTTTGGAATGGCTGTTTAGAATTACACAGGATCCAAAGAGATTGGCTAAAAGATATCTGGTAGATGATATGAAAGTATTTCATCTCGCATTTAAATACAGAAAGGAAAATGTATGAGAATATTATTTTTAACAAATTTATTACCATATCCGTTAGATAATGGAGGCAAAATTAAAACATATACAACAATTAAGTCTTTTTTTGAGGCAGGATATGAAATAGATTTACTATGTTTTAAAGAAAAAAATATTCAAATGTATAATGAAGAGCAAGAACTATTAAAAATATGCAATACTATAGAACAAGTACATTTGCCATTAACGACGGCAGAAAATAAAAAATATATGATATTTATTGCAGCCAAAAGTCTATTTTCTAAATTACCATTTTCTATATATAAATATAAGTCAAACGAAATGATAAAAAAAATAAAAGCTAAAATAAGTATTCAATATGATGTTATATATTTTGATCATCTACCTATGTGTAGATATTTAGATATTGTTTGTAAATGTTGGCCTAATGCAAGATTTATATTGGATGAACATAATTGCGAAACAATCATTACAAAAAGAAAAGCTCAAAAAACAAGGAATTTTATAAAACAAGGTTTTTTGTTTTTTGAATCATTGAAATTAGAAAAATTTGAGATTAATTCAATTAAAAAAATGGATAGGACAATTGTATTATCTAAGGAAGATTATAATTATTTGTATTCATTAACGAATTGTGAATTTGAGCATGAGATTATTCCAATAGGAGTTTTGGATAGAGGTGTTAAGAAAAATAAATGCGGTGATAGTTTAAAAATTCTATTTATAGGAACACTTACATGGGAACCAAATAATTTGGGCTTAATTTGGTTTTTAAGTAACGTTTTACCTATTATTGAAAAAGAAAAAATAAATTATCATATATATATTGTTGGTAAAAATCCAAGTTTAGATATTAGAAAGATAAGTGAAAAGTATAAAAATAAAATAACAGTTACTGGATATGTTGATTCAATAGATGAATATTATGATGAATGTGATTGTACTATTGTACCGTTGTTTATTGGTAGTGGGCAACGTGTAAAATTAATTGAGGCTTTTTCTAAAGGGATGCCAGCTATTTCAACAACTATTGGTGCAGAAGGATTAACATATAAGGATAATGAAAATATTATTATAGCTGACGATGAACAAAAATTTGCAAATGCCATTATAGCAATGAATGATTTTGAATTTAGAACAAGGATAGGGGAAAATGGTAGAAAAGTATATGAAAATTTATATTCATTAAAAGCTGTATCTAATCTTATTGTAAAATCTGTTAATTAGAAATATTATACTTTAAATTTAAAATTTAAGTACCGAAAAGATATAAGGAGAAAAATGAAAAATTTACAACTGTGTATTGTAAGTATATGGTTATTAATTTGCATATATTATATCCCATATTCAATTATTTATAAAAATTTGAAATCGTTAAAATTTGTTACAGTGGCATTGATTTTGCAGAATATAATGAGTTTGTTTGCATGTAATTCATTACCAGGATATGTGACATCATTTATAATACTATATAAAGAAATTATATTATGGGGAACCGTAATATGGACATTAATTATACGACAGAAAATAAGAAAAAACAATTTTTTAGTAATTTGTTTTGTCTTTTATTTAGTTTTATCAATGTTTAGAGGCAATGTAGATATATATACGAAATTTGTTTGCTTTAGACAGTTAATGACACCTGTTATTTTAATATTATATGGAAGATGTTTAAATATTTCTCAGGACGAAAAAGTTGATTTCTTAAAATTTATTATTAATATGGGAGTTTTTCAAGCAATTTTTGGAATTGTAGAGGAATTTATATTAGGAGATAAGTTTTGGTTAGCATTAAATATTTCAAGTTTATTTAAAGCAAAAGGATTTTCAAGATGGGTTATAGCTGGAATGCCGGGGAATTATTATAGTGCAGATTTTTATTCCATAATAGGTCGAAGTGTACGGCGTTTAGTTGGAATAACTACAGATCCACTATTAACGGCACATTTTTTAGCTTTTTGTATAGTTATTCTATTGTTTTTAGATGTTGATAAAAAAATATTTAAGATTGTATTATTATCAATAGCAACATTTTTAACTTTATCAAAAGGCGCAATATTAATTGTTGCAATTTCTTTTTTATATAAAGTGTGGATAAAAAATAGAAAAGTGGCTATTTTTTTAATTGTATTTGCAATAACAGGTTTAGTAGGAATAATACATAGTAATATATTACGTACTGTTTCAATACATTTGGCTGGTTTGACAACTGCAGCAGAAAGTATATCAATTATTGGTGGTGGAATTGGAACGTCAGGAAATTTAGCTTCTTTAGGAGGAAAAAGTACAACATCTGGAGAGAGCTTTTTTGGAATGATATTAGGGCAGTTAGGAATTATAGGTTTATTGTTATTTATATGGATGATAAAAAGAATGACTAAGTTACTGTTTGCTGAAAAAAACAAAATATATGTATACGCTATAATTGCATATATAATAGCAATAACAATAGAGGCAATAGTTTCAGAGTCTGCAATTAATTTTGTTGGAAGTGGGGTAGCATTTATTGCATTAGGTATTTTTTCTGTTAGAAAAAATGTAAATAAAAATAAAGGAGTATTATTATGAAGATAGGTATTTTAACATTTCATCGTGTGTATAATTATGGTGCTGTTATTCAAGCATATTGTACTCAGAAAATTCTTGATGAATTAAATATTGATAATGAAATAATAGATTTTTCGATAAAAAAACAAAAGGATTATACAGATTTATATAGTAAAAGAAATGGATTAAAACGTTTTGTAAAAACTTTATTACTTATACCATTTCATAAGGAAAGAGTTTCTAGAAAGAAAAAATTTGATTCTTTTATTAATTCAATGAAATTATCAAATAAAAGTTATAATAAAAGTGAGTATTTAAGAGAAACTAATAAAAATTATGATTGTTACTTAGTTGGAAGCGATCAGGTTTGGAATATTACGAAAAAGGCAGAAAGTTCAGATGCATATTTTTTGGATTTTGCAGATGAGGATAAAAGGAAGATATCATATGCCTCAAGTATAGGAGTTGCGACATATGAAGATCTTGTTTTAAAAGAGAAATATTTAAAACAGTTTGATGCTATTTCATGTAGAGAGAGTGGAGGAGCTCAGATTTTGAGTGATATAGTTGACTATAAGGTACAAACAGTGCTTGATCCAACGCTTTTAGTTGATAAAAATATATTAGTTAAAGAAATATATAAAATAGAAAATGACCCGTATATATTATATTATTCATTAGATGGATTTGATAAGAGAAAAAATAATTTAGATATATTGAAAGCATTATCTGAAAAATTTGGTTATAAAGTGAAATTTATTACACCAGAATGGCCATATCACGAATTTGGAGAGGATTTAAGAGGTGTAGGACCGATTGAGTTTTTAAATTTAATACAACAAGCAAAGATAGTATGTACTAATTCTTTTCATGGGACAGCATTATCAATTAAGTTAGGAGTACCATTTTATGTTTTAGAATCGAAAAATATAAAAGATGAAAGAAAGAGAAGCATTTTAAAACAATTAGAATTGCAGGATAGAATTATATCTTCATACAAAGATATAGGTAATATTGATGATTATTCGATTAATTATAATAAGGTAAATATAAAGTTAAAAGAATTAATGAAATTAAGCAGTATTTATTTAAAAAAAGCGTTAGATATTGTAGTGGAGGAATAAAATGAATCAAAGTTGTATGATATCAATTATTTTACCTGTTTATAATGTAGAAAAATATTTAGATGATTGTATTGAGTCATTAATACAGCAAACATATAAGAATATAGAAGTTATAATTGTTGATGATGGTTCAACTGATAATTCAGGAATTATTGCTGATAAATGTGCAAATAAAGATAATAGAATTAAAGTAATACATAAGCAAAATGGGGGCGTTGCCACAGCAAGAAATACAGGTCTTAAGATAGCAAGGGGAGAGTTTATAATTTTTGTTGATCCTGATGATTGGGTTACATTGGATCATGTGGAATATTTATTAAAATTACAGAGTATAAGTGATGCCGATGTATGTATGACAACAGCTTTATTTACAAAATATGGAGAAAAACAGGTTGAAAAGATTGAAGAAAAAACAATTAGTGCGTCTCAGGCAGCAACTTTATTGCTAAATCCAGATATGTATGTGGGGTCATATAGCAAAATTTTCAGAAGAAAATGGTTATTAGACAATAATTTGTGGCAAAATGAAACAATATATTCAGGTGAAGGATTACATTTTACAGTCAAAGCAGTACAGTATGCTAATTGTGTAACTGTTAGTAATAAAAAAATATATTTTTATCGTAGAAATGTTAGTACAAGTGCGACAACAAAATTTAACATAAAAATGTTTTCAAATAATGAGCATTCATTAAATGTAATAATGAATGAAAAAATAATTACATCTAAAGATTTTGAAATTATGTGGCATTTATTTAGAGCTCATTTATTTATAAGTGGAATTTTATCAATTGAAATAAATAATGCAAAATATAAATATAAGGAAGAGTATGATTATTGGAAGCGGATAATTAAATCAGATATGAATATGCTGTTATCATCTAGAATTGTTCCAATTAAATCAAAAATACGATTAATATGTGCTATAAATTTCCCTTACATATGGGCTGTCATGGCAAAATATAAAAGAAAAAGGATATATAAAAGAAGCGTATGAAAACATTATTAAATAAATACAAAGAAATGAACCTGCAAGCAAAGGCATCATTATGGTTTTTATTTGCAAATGTATTTCAAAAGGCAGTAATGATGATTTTTACGCCTGTATTTACACGCGTGATGACAGCAGAGGAATTTTCAAAATATGCTGTTTTTCAATCTTGGGAAGCAATATTTACAGTTTTTGCGACGTTAAACATCTCAAGTTATGCTACCGCTAAAGCACTTGTAGATATTAAAGATGATAAAGATGAATTTGTTTTTAGTGCAGAAATTTTAACAGGTATCTTAACATGTATTATGTTTGCATTATATCTAGTTATTCATTTTGTTTTTAATGGATTAAATGATTTGCCGCTTCCAATTATGATATCGTTGTTTTGTGATATTTTTTTTGTTGCGATTTTTAACTTTTGGTCACAAATGGAAAGATATTATTTAAGATATAGAGCACTTGTCATAATATCTATTTTCACAGGAGCCTTTTCTCCAATAATTGCATTTGTGTTAATTAGTTATTCTGATTACTTAGGATTATATAAAGGGTGGGCTAGAATAGCAAGTGTAGTATTTCTTAATGGATTATTAGCTATATATCTTTTGTTATTAAATATAAAAAAAGGACATGCTAAAGTAAATAGATATTATTGGAAGTATTGTATAGATTATTGTATTCCATTAATACCACATTTTTTAGCTGCAGCTTTTTTACAAAAAGCAAGTCAGTTATTTGTTGATCATTATTCAGGTGGGATTGCATCAGGTATATTTTCGTTGGCTAATAGCTTGGCATTGATGATGATGATTTTTAATGATGCTTTAACTAAAACGTTGGTTCCTTGGACATATAAAAAATTAGCAGAAAAAAAATATAAAGATATAAATAAACCTATCATATTATCATTGGTAGTTATCGGAATTTTGGATTTATTAATGTGTTTAGTAGCTCCAGAGATTGTTAATATATTTGCTGATGCATCTTATAAAGATGCCATTTATGCTATACCTCCACTTGTGGGTGTATGTTTTTTAGGCTTTTTATATAATGCATATACTAATATTGAATATTATTATCAAGAAACAAAATATGTTTCTACAGCTAGCATAGTTGCTGGAATTTCTATAGTGATTTTAGAAGTGATTTTTGTTCCTAAATTAGGATATATGGCAGCTGCATATTCGACATTGATAAGTTATTGTATATATGCATTTATGCATTATGTATTTATGTGTAAGACTGTATCAAAACACATATCAGGAGAATATATATATGATAATAAAACAATTTTAAAGCTAACAATTTTATTTATTGTATTTTTAATAATTATGCCAGTTTTATATAAAAATATATATATTAGATATGGAATAATTGCAATATGTATGCTTTTAGTTGTTTGTAATATAAAAAAAGTAAAGGTAATATTAGGTGATTTTTTTGAAAAAAAAGGAAGTATGTAAACAGGATAATATACGAGAAAATAAAAGAAATACATCGTTTGAATTGATGAGAATACTTTCCATGTTTATGGTATGTGCTTTTCATTGGCAACTACACGGTTATAATGATTCTATTTCAAGTTCAAATTTGTGCGTAAATCAGATAATTTCGTTTGTTTTTGGTTCATGGGGAATCTTAGGGGTAAATTTATTTTTCATATTGTCATTTTACTTTTTGAACAAAAAGAAAGAAATTTCATATAGTAAAATAATAAGGTTAGTTATTAAAGTTTCTTTTTTCGGAACAACAATATATATTATAGGTATTTTAATAGGTGCAACAAATTTTTCTTATATACAAATGATTAAATCGATATTTGGGGTGTTCGCATATCAGTATTGGTTTATTACTGTTTATATTATAATTTTGATTATTGCCCCAATGCTAAATAAAATATTAGCAGAGTTATCAACAAGAGAATGTCATATATTATTAAGTATAATGATTTATGTTACATATTGTGTTTCATGGATAATAGGAAGTGAGATTGCTGGAAGATTGTCGTGTGGTATAACAATATATATTTTGATATATACTCTAGAAAATAAAATTAATTATAATTTTTTTGAAAAATATAGAATTTTAGCCATACCTGGTATTATAGTGGGGATTTTAGGGGAAATAGTTCTATCTTATTTAGGAGGCAATAATCCTATTTTTTATAAAATGATAGAAAAATTGCAAACAACAAATTCGCCGTATATGTTAATAATATCATTATTTGTTTTCTACATATTTAAAAATATGAAGTTGAATTATAATAGAGTAGTTAACTTTTTAGGTAAATATGCAGTAGGAGCTTATTTATTACACGGTGGTGCTAGTTTTATAAAGAATTATTTATGGGATGGATTATTTGAAGTGGGAAAATATTATAAATTGGCTCCTCTAGAGTACATAAGTCATTATATAATTTGTATTATTTTACTATTTGTAGTTGGTGTAATTTGTGATTTTATTTATTCTAATTTTTTGGAGAAAGTGTTAATTAGAAAAATATAAACATAAGTGGAATGAATCAGACATTGACTGCTAAAATATGATAATAATCAAAAGATAATGGAGATAGAATATGAATATTTATTTGGAATATAAATTGAAAAATAAAAGGTTTGATGTATTAAATTATTTAAAGGGATTTTCTATTATTACAATTGTAATAATGCATTTATTACCTTTTATTAGTGGAATTCCTTCAAAAATAATTACATTATCTGCTATTGGTGGAACAGGTGTGCATGTATTCTTTTTGTGTTCAGGTATAGGTTTGTATTTAAGCTATTTAAATACAAGAGTTAATTATATAGAATTTATAAAAAAAAGATGGATAAAGATTTATATTCCGTATATAATAATTGTCTTTATCTCATTTTTGTCACCGTGGATGTATTCAGATAATGATAGAGTAGCAGCGTTTTTAAGTCATATATTTATGTATAAAATGTTTATACCAAAGTATGAAGAAAGTTTTGGTGTACAATTTTGGTATGTATCATCAATAATTCAATTATATTTAATATTCATACCTATGTGCAAAATAAAAGAAAAATTAAATAATAATAAAATATTTTTAATAATATTTTTAGGCATTAGTGTTGCTTGGTGGAATTTATGTTATATGTTGGGAGTATCAAATATTAGGGTTTGGAGTAGTTTTTGTTTTCAATATATATGGGAATTTGCATTAGGAATGGTTATAGCAGATAAATTAGTATGTGGGAAGATATATAGAAGTAACTTATTAAAATTAGCTTTAATAGCTGCTTTAGGTATAGCTTTACAGGCTGGGTTAGCTTTTTTTTCTGAAAATTTAAAACTTTTTAATGATATTCCAGCATTGTTTGGATATAGCGCATTGGCTCTATTATTAATGAATATAAATACAATAAAAAAAATATGTAGTGAAATTTCAAAAATTTCATATGAATTGTTTCTTATACACATATATATTTTTAAAACGTTATTTTTATTATTTAACAGTAATAAATTTATTATCAATTGTATGTTGGGGATAGTAGCAGTAGTAATATCTATAATTTGTGCATATTTTTATAGTAAATTTATAAATAAATATGTTACTTTAATTAATAAGGGATTGAATATTATCAAACAAAAAAATATATAGTTGTTTAACAATTATATTGAAGCAATTAGAACTAAAAGGAGTAATAATTGCTTGAATTATAACTAAAGTGTAGTAATTTATTTGCTTAGTTGTTTAATAGCATAATTATGAAATAGTATTTGGAAAGTTAAATAATTTAGCTTTTATAAATTAAGAAAATAGTTTTTAGTAAGAGGTTTTTAATTTTAACTATTCAGAATGATAAAAGATATTATATGTTTATATTTGATGTATTGATAATATAATGTGATGTGAGATTTTTAAAATATGCAAATAAAAAGAAAAAAATTTATCTATAAATTATATTTAAATGATATAGATAAATTAAAGTCTACATATTTTATAGTGTATTGACAATTACAGGAGATTAATTATGAAATGCATAATACTAGCCGGTGGCATAGGCAACACTCTATGGCCACTTTCAAGAAAAAATTATCCTAAGCAGTTCCTTAACATATGTGAAGGGCGTTCTTTATTGCAGGATACTATAGTTCGTAATCTGCCGTTTGCGGATGAATTTATAATAGTAACGAATGAGAGCTACAAGGAGATTATGGAGTCTCAGCTTAAGGCTTTTCAGGGATTGCGATACAGAATTATATATGAAAGCAGGAATTGCGGCACATTTGCAGCAGTTTCGCTGGCTTCAGCATTTTTAAATGCATCAGATATTATGATGGTTACAGTGTCGGATCTTATAATAGAAGATGGAAGCTACAAGGATTCTGTTATTAAAGCTAAAGAAATAGCTAAGAATGGTGCAATCGCTAATATTGTCCGTGATTTAAGTGTTGATGACCATGCAGGAATATATATATGTATGGTTGGTACATTTAACCACTCATTACAGAAGATATTTCCTGATGTATGTCAGCTTAAGAAAAAGGCAAGACGCAGACTTAAAACAGTCAGACGTAATATAGTTGTTCCAGAGAATATTATGGAACAGTTTCCGCATTTTCGCATGCAGGCAGAGCTTTTCGCAAGGATGGATAACGTTGTGCCAGTAGAAGCACATTTTAATTATAAAGATGTGGATGATGTGTATGATGTTTCCGAACTTGGGACAGCTGTCTATGAAAAGAATATAATAAGTAACAATTGCGAAGATGTTTTATTGATTAATACTGCATCCAAACACCTGGTTGTAGCAAATAGCATAAATGATATTGCAGTAGTTAATACGGATGATGCAACTTATATATCTGACAGGGAACATATTGATGATATCAAGGCGATTGCCAAAGAACATATAGAAGAATATAAGCCATATTTTGAAAGCTCCAAGGTGATGTTTAGACAATGGGGAATGCATGAAATCCTTTCATCAACTGAGCATTATAAGGTAAAAAAGGTTACCATATATCCTAAGATGAGTATGAAGCTTCATAAACATGAACATAGATTAGAGAGCTGGACTATAGTAGAGGGTACTGCAACTATCCAGATTGGAAATGAAGTTAAAGAATATACTAAGAATGATACTGTAAGTGTACCTATAGGAGTTCCACACAGAGTAAGCAATCTTACAGATTCTAATGTCATCATTATTGAAACTGGTATTGGTGAAATCATGAGTGAAGCAGATTTTGAAAAAAAGAAGGATACAGACTTTGTAAATATTGATGAAGATAGCTCTTTAGTGAGTATTCCGGATATTATGAAACTTGAGCCTGCATTTAAGGATAATCTGTGGGGAGGTACTAAGCTTCGTACAGTATTTGGTAAGAAATGTGATTATGATGTTATAGGTGAAAGCTGGGAATTATCAGCACATCCAGATGGACAGTCTGTTATAGCTTCAGGCATATTTACCGGAATGTATTTTGGAGAATTTATTGAAAAATACGGACATGATGTTGTTGGCTGGAAGAGTAGTTCGCTTGACAGATTTCCTGTGCTTATTAAGTTTATTGATGCTAAGAAGGATTTATCGATTCAGATTCACCCGGATGATGATTATGCTCTTGAAATTGAGAATGAATTCGGTAAAAATGAGATGTGGTATGTAGTTGACTGTGAGCCAGGGGCTTTCCTTTACTGTGGACTCAAAAAGGATTCAAGCAAGGAAGAAATCAGAGAACGCATAGAAAATAATACGATAACAGATATTCTTAATAAGATTGAAGTTCATAAAGGTGACTGTGTTATGGTAAAAGCAGGAACTATTCATGCTATTGGAGCTGGTATTCTTATATGTGAGATTCAGCAGAATTCTAATTGCACCTATAGAATGTATGATTATGACCGGAAAGATAAGTTTGGTAATAAGAGAGAACTTCATATAGATAAAGCTATTGATGTGGTTGATGTAAAGAAGTACAAGCCGTTTATAAGCGATAATAAGGATGTTCCAGAAGGAGCAGAAGTTCTTGTCAGCTGTAAGTATTTTGAATGTTATAAGTATGTTCTTGGCAGCGATGCAGCCGAAGCTGATCATGCCTCTGATATAGAAGATAACTGTTATAATACAGAAAATGTTCGAAATACTGGCAAAGTTAATATAAGTGTGGATGCTATGTCATTCAGGAGCGTTATTGTGATTGATGGTAGTGGTAAGATTGCTGTTGGAAATAACACTATGGATTACAAGGCAGGAGACAGCTTCTTTGTCACAGCTGGGGAGAAAGTTATAAATCTAGAGGGAACAGGTACTGTTATTGTTACCAAGGTATAATTTTGATAATTCATCTTTTGACAATATTTACAATTGTCAGGAGATGAATTTTTTGATTTGGAGATAAATTTAGAAGTGTAAAAAACACATAATCTGTAATAAATCTTATTTTATATATTTTCTTGATATAATTGTTGTAAAATGTTATAGTTTTCATAGGCAGTGTTTTGTGATTTGTTTATTGTTTTTGGTGGTACTTAAACAATACTACAAACAAATCTTACAATCCACTGCTTTTTATTTATTTTAATCAATTATAACGATAAATTAAATCAGGTCATCGCGTAGCGATTTAGTTCAACTATAAGAGAATTGAAAGCTGTGGATTATAACAGTACTAATGGTCGTATAGTAATCAATGGATATTCTGTTCATTTGCCGGACATCTTAAAGACAAATATGGATACATATATGGATTATAGAACAAGAGCGATTAATGAGTTATGTAATGGTTCAGATGTTAACCAATATATGTTTATAGAATTAAGTAACCCGCGTAAGAATATATCTTGTACAGTACGAAGTTTTTTTAAATTCAGACTATGAGTAGATTGATTAAGATTGTGTTATTAGGATAGGAGTTTGGTTATATGAAAAAGTTTGAAAAATATGGAAATGATATAAGCTATAGAGACATTTTACAAGTTGATGGGGCAAATGCAACGCATCATGCACTTTATGGTAAATCTCCAGTTTTTAATGGAATAAGTGCAAAAAATATAGAAGATGAATTAAAAAAAGATAAAATATGTAGATGGAAAGAATATTGGGTTGAATATATTAATGCATTTGATAAGTTAATAAATATATTGCCAGATTCTGTTGTTACGATAAATGTTGGTAGACAGGCAGTAGAGATTGGTTTTAAATATCTTATAGTAAAGAAGAATGGAGAAATAAGAAAATCAGATAGAACACATAATTTAAGTGAGTTAGCTGATACAGTATTTAAAGAATATAGTATAAATGATGATTATATGAAATGGGTAGATGTTTTTTGCCACGTATATAATGAACATATTGAAAATGGATATGTAGAGTATTTTAGATTTCCAGAATATAAAAATAGTGAGTATTTTGATGGTGTTTTTTTAGATATAGATTGGTTATCTTACAATTTTTCATTGATTTTATTAAAATTAATGCATTTTGCGGGGATTGATGATGAAATAGAATAGATAGCATAAATACTGCGTTATGGATGTGGAAAGATTGTTTGATTTAGTGTTTGTTTAATCTAAGCATGCAGCTTTTCATGTAGATTGTTATTCTCTTTAAGACTGATGACGTAGCGAGTTCCATTTTTTTCACATTGTCGGTAAAGTTCTGGTGTAGCGAACCCGCTGTCACCACGAAGCCAGAGAACGCATAGAAAATAATACGATAACTGATATTCTTAATAAGATTGAATAAATATAGATTGTATTTTATAGATATATAAAGTTATAATAGAAATTCTTAATACAATAAGATATAATATGCATAAGACCGACAATCCAATAAAGTAAAGACGAGGGGTGAGGGCAATTATGAAGAACTTAAATATTCCTGTTGGAGTATCGGATTTTACAGAAATTCGGAAGAACGGATATTATTATATAGATAAATCGGGTTTGATAAAGGATATTCTAAAAACAGCTTCTACTAAGGTTACTTTGATTACAAGACCACGGAGGTTTGGTAAAACATTAGCGATGAGTATGCTTGATTCATACTTTGATATTCGCAAAGACAGTAAACAATTATTTGATGGATTAGAAATATCACAGAATCAGGTTTTATGTAGTGAATGGATGAATAAATATCCAACAATCTTTGTGTCGTTCAGACAAGTTGAAGGCCTTGATTTTAAAGGTGCTTACGATATGCTTACAGTAGTTATTGCTAATCTTTTTAATGAACATATTTATCTCCTTGACAGTAAGAAAGCAACTGAATTTCAGAAGACTTCATTTAAGAATTTACTTAGTGGTAATGCATCTGTAAAAGAAGTTAAGAGTAGTATATACCTTCTTATGAATATGATGAATGATTATTATAATGAACCGGTCATTCTGCTTATAGATGAATATGATGTTCCAGTAGCAAAGGCCAATAATAATGGTTACTATAATGAAATGTTAGATGTTATGAAGAGTCTTATGCAGACAGTAAAGGATAATAAAACACTTAAGTTTGCTATTATTACGGGATGTCTTAGAATTGCGAAGGAAAGCATATTTACAGGTATGAACAATTTTGTTTCAGATACGATTGTGTCTTCGCGTTTGAATGAATATTTCGGTTTTACGCAGAAAGAGGTTAATAAAATTCTAAGTGATGCGGATGCAATAACATATGCTGATATTATAAAAGAATGGTATGATGGATATCATTTTGGTAATTATGATATATATTGTCCGTGGGATGTTATGAATTATATTTTGGATTTACAATATAATCCTAAAGCAAAGCCACAAAGTTATTGGAAAAATACAAGTGATAATGCAATTATTCGTTCATTTATAGATTATTCAGGAAGTAATATAACCAGAAAATTGGAAGTGCTTATGTCAGGGGGACATATTTTTCAGCATATAGATGAATATTTGACGTATGATTATTTACATTCGGATGAGGATAATATATGGAGTATTCTATATTTGACAGGATACCTTACACAAGTGAAAGAAGATGTTGGACGCAAGTTAGATGATAGTAAAATGACAGCATTGACCATTCCCAACAAGGAGATAAGGGATATATTTGAAACCACAGTTATTAAATGGTTCGGTGATAGTGCACGAATGTGGAATAGAAAGGCTTTATTTGATGCAGTATGGAGTGGTAATAGTGAGAGCATTACTTATGAAATGAATAAGCTTTTAAGGAAAACTATAAGCTATCACGATTACAGGGAAGATTTTTATCACGCATTTTTAGCAGGAATATTTGCAGGTGCAGGCTATATGGTTGATTCCAACAAGGAACATGGTGAGGGAAGAAGTGATGTTGTTGTGTATGACACTGTTAATGCACGTGTGGCTGTTTTTGAAGCTAAGTATACAAGAACTTTAGATAAATTGGAAAGCGAATGTGATATTGCATTGGAACAGATAGATGAGCGTATGTATGCAAAAGAATATGAAGATGACTATGATGACATAATGTGTTATGGAATATCATTTTTTAAGAAAAGATGTTTGGTAAAAAAGAAGTGATATTCAACAGCACACTATTGACAGCGTGCTATCAATAGCGTATTATAATATAGTTCTTTAGCTGCAGAATGACTGCAGCTTTTTTGATATTCTCATTTGATATGCTAATTTAAGAAAGGATGTTGCAAGTGGTAAGAGATAAACTTCATTGTGGAGAGCTTATAAAACGCCTTAATGACATATTGGGAACATGTGCAAACAAGGAACTTAAGAGCGATGATATGACAGCATCACAGATAAAAATGCTTATAATCATCAGTGAAACTAAGAACGAAAGCATAACTCTTAAAGAACTTGAGAAGCATTTTGGTGTGGCACAGGCGACAGTAGCCGGAATAGTTGCAAGACTTGAAAAGAAGGCTATGATTGAAAGCTTTTACGAACCAGATGATAAAAGAGTAAAGCATGTAAAGCTTACAGACAAGGGACGTGGTGTATGTAAGCATGCATGGGCGAACATGGTAAAGAAGGAAGAATGGTTTTTATCCAGTCTTGATGATGATGAAAAAGAAGAATTATGGCGCTTATTACAAAAGATATATGATAATATGCGCAGAAATGAGGTTTGATGTATGATAAAAACATTATCGGTTTATATAGGCCAGTATAAGAAGGATTCAGTTAAAGCTCCTTTCTATATTATATTTGAAGTACTTATGGAGATTCTTATACCATTTGTTACAGCAAGCATTATAGATAAGGGTATTCAGGCAGGCAATATGAAAAACGTATATATATACGGAGGAGTTATGATAGTACTTGCTTTTGTCAGTCTGTTTTGTGGTGTTCAGGCAGGAAAGTATGCAGCCAGCGCATCAACTGGCTTTGCCTGCAACTTAAGAGAAGGAATATATACCAATATACAGAATTTCGCATTTTCTAATATTGATAAATATAGTACAGCAGGTCTTATCACACGTATGACTACAGATGTTACTAATGTGCAGAATGCATACCATATGCTTCTTAGAATAGCTGTAAGGGCACCGCTTATGATGATATGCAGCATGGTTATGTGTTTTATCATTAATCCGACTATGAGTACTATATTTTTAGTGGCACTTATACTTCTTGGATTCGTACTTTTCTTTATTATATATAAGGTAACACCTATATTCACAGAAGGTTTTGCAAAGTATGATAATCTTAATGCGAGCGTACAGGAAAATATTTCTGGTATACGTGTAGTTAAAGCATTTGTCAGGGAAGATTATGAGAATGATAAGTTCAAAAGGGCAGCAACCAGTCTTTATAATACATTTGTAAAGGCAGAATCATGGCTTGCCTTTAACAGCCCGGTTATGATGTTTGTCATATATGCAAGTATTATTGCTCTTTCATGGTTTGCGGCACATTTTATAGCAGATGGAACTATGACAACAGGTAATCTTACATCCATGTTTTCGTATGTTATGAGCATGATGATGGCACTTATGATGCTTTCCATGGTATTTGTTATGGTGTCTATGAGTGCTGCAAGTGCAAAACGTATAGCAGAGGTTCTTAACGAAAAGGCAGATATAACTAATCCCAAAGCCCCAGTTATGGAAGTTTCTGATGGTAGAATAGATTTTAATCATGTAGATTTTGTATATAAAAAAGACAGTGAAACAGATACACTCCATGATATAGATATACATATCCAATCAGGAGAGACTATTGGTATCATCGGTGGAACTGGCTGTGGTAAGTCAAGCTTTGTTAATCTTATAAGCCGCCTTTATGATGTTAAGGACGGAAGTGTATGTGTTGGTGGAGTTGATGTAAGAGAATATGATATAGAAACTCTTCGAGATGAGGTATCAGTTGTTCTTCAGAAAAATGTGTTATTCTCAGGAACTATTCTTGATAACTTAAGATGGGGCGATGATAACGCAACAAAGGAAGAGTGTATAGAAGCATGTAAGCAGGCATGTGCAGATGAATTCATAGAGCGTATGCCAAATAAGTATGATACATGGATAGAACAGGGTGGAACCAACGTTTCTGGTGGCCAGAGACAAAGATTATGTATAGCAAGAGCTCTTCTTAAGCATCCTAAGGTTCTTATCCTTGATGATTCAACAAGTGCAGTGGATACAGCAACAGATGCCAAGATAAAGCAGGCATTTGCAACTAAGATTCCAGGAACAACTAAGCTTATAGTATCCCAGAGAATTTCAAGTATCCAGGATGCAGACAGAATACTTGTGCTTGATAACGGAGAAATCAGTGGCTTTGATACACATGAGAAGCTTATAGAAAATAACAAGGTATATCGTGAGATATATGAAGTCCAGACACAGGGCGGCGGTGATTTTGATGAGCAGAAGGGAGGAGAAGATAATGAGTAAAAATGTTGAAAATTCTGATAAAATATTGAATAAATCAGACATAAAGCCGGGTAATGAAAAGCATAAAAGAAAAGATAGTGAAGGAAAGAATGCACTTCATGTTATGAAAAGATTATTAGGATATGTTTTAAAGAATTATAAGTTTTCATGTATAGCTGTTGTGGCATGTATTATAGTTTCATCACTTACAACACTTATAGCTACTCTTTTCATCCAGAAGCTGGTTGATAACTATATTATTCCACTCACACAGTCAGCAGTGCATGATTATGCTCCACTCGCAGCTGCTATTATAAAGCTTTCAGCAGTACTTCTTGTTGGTGTGTTATGTTCATATATATACAACAGAATCATGGTAAATGTTGGGCAGGGTACTTTAAAAAAGTTAAGGTTTGAGCTTTTTACTAACATGGAATCGCTTCCTATAAGATATTTTGATACACATGCGCATGGTGATATTATGTCAGTATATACTAACGATATCGATACATTAAGACAGCTTATAAGCCAGAGTATACCGCAGGTTATCAACTCATGCATAACGCTTGTTTCCACATTTGTAAGTATGATAGTGCTTGATATTCCACTTACTATAGTATCTGTCATTATGGTTATTATTATGTTGTATGTAACATCCAGATTAAGTGAACTTTCTGGAAAATATTTCGTTGAACAGCAGAAGGATATAGGTAAGGTTAATGCTTATATTGAGGAAATGATGGAAGGACAGAAGGTTGTAAAGGTGTTCTGTCATGAAGAGGAAAGTATAGAGCAGTTCAGAAAGATTAATGATGCACTCCGTGCAAGCTCTAATAACGCCAATAAGATTGCTAACATTACTATGCCTGTTAATGGTAATATCGGAAACATAAGCTATGTTTTATGCGCTATTGCTGGTGGCATATTAGCACTCAGTGATTTTTCGGGACTGACTATAGGTACTCTTGTAGCATTTTTAAGTCTTAATAAGAGCTTTACACAGCCTGTAACACAGATAAGCCAGCAGGTAAGCAGTATAGTAATGGCTATGGCTGGTGCCGGACGTGTGTTTGAGTTATATGATGAGAAGCCCGAAACAGACGAAGGCCGGGTTGAACTTGTAAATGTAAAGTATAATGCAGATAAAGAGCTTACAGAAACTAAAGAAAGTACTATGATGTGGGCATGGAAGAGACCAGCTATGGATGGTAAGCCAGTAGAATACAGAAGACTTGAAGGCGATGTCACATTTGATGGTGTAGACTTTGGATATAATCCTGATAAGATGGTGCTTCATGATATCAGAATGTATGCAACTCCAGGTCAGAAGATAGCATTTGTAGGAAGCACAGGTGCTGGTAAAACTACGATTACGAATCTTATTAACAGATTCTATGATATACAGGATGGTAAGATAAGATATGATGGTATCAATATCAATCATATTAAAAAGGATGATTTAAGACGAAGCCTTGGTATAGTGCTTCAGGATACGAATCTGTTCACAGAAACTATTATGGAAAATATCCGTTATGGCCGTCTGGATGCAACTGATGAGGAGTGTATAGCAGCAGCAAGACTTGCCAATGCAGATGGCTTCATAAGACGTCTGCCTGAAGGCTATAACACAGTGCTTCATAGTGGTGGTGCTAACCTAAGCCAGGGACAAAGACAGCTTTTAGCCATAGCACGTGCTGCAGTAGCTGACCCACCGGTACTTATTCTTGATGAGGCAACATCTTCTATTGATACAAGAACTGAAAAACTTGTACAGAAGGGAATGGATGCGCTTATGTCAGGAAGAACCTCTTTTGTTATAGCACACAGACTTTCTACAGTTCGTAACGCAGATTGTATCATGGTTATGGAGCAGGGAAGAATTATTGAGCGTGGAACACATGAGCAGCTGATGGAGGAAAAAGGAAGATATTACCAGTTATATACAGGTAAGAGTATATCAGCGTAGGTACAAAAGCATGAAAATAGCTTATTATGAGATTGACAATTCTGACCTGGAAAAATATAATTAAATATTGTTCAGACAAATATATTGTTTAAATTCTTTGTCTGGAATAAAAGTATATATTGGTTAAGTTTAATATGAAAAAAGAGATGAATAATGAACTTATTGACTACGTAGTCAATGATTTCAAAAGTGGTATTAAGCATGGAGTGCTTGTTGCTAATCTGACATATGCCCTGGCTAAGGAGTATGGTATGTCAGAAGCTGAGGCATACGAACTAAAAGTGGCAGCTATGGTGCATGATATTGGAAAACTTAAGCTTTCAGAGTATCTTTATGGAAGAACGAACAATGGTCTTCCAGAAGAGGAAAAAAAGTATATGGGCATGCATTCAAAAATCAGCTATGATGTATTGAAAAAGTATGATTATTCAGATAATATTATGGAGGTTGTACTTTTACACCATGAGTGCTACGATGGAAGCGGATATCCTGATGGACTTGTGGGTGAGGATATACCGATGGGAGCAAGGATTCTTAAGGTTACAGATGAATTCGCAGCTCTTATATCAGACAGACCTTATAGAAAAGCATTTGATATAGATACAGCTGTTTCTATTATGATTGATGAGGTGAAGAATCTTGATATGAAGGTCTTTATATTATTTCAGAGACTTATTCATGAGGAATCAACGCTTGAACTTATAAAAAACAGCAGAATTGATATTGATGACCTGGATATAAGTGATATACTTGATATTTAGAATGATCTGATTATATGGCATCCATATGGTTTATTTATCAGAGTTTGTTTTAATCAAATATTTACAGGAATGAGGTAATTAACAATGGCAGAGTCAATGGTTGGCTTAAAAAGAACACACAGATGCACAGAGGTGTCAGGTGCTGACATAGGAAGCACAGTTACAGTTATGGGTTGGGTGGCTAAGAGACGTAATCTTGGTTCGCTTATATTCGTTGATTTAAGAGATAGAAGCGGCATCCTACAGATACTTTTTGATGAGAATATAGTTGGTAAGGAAGGCTTTGATAAAGCTTATACATTAAGAAACGAATTCGTTATAGCAGTAGTTGGTAAGGTTGTTAAAAGAAGCGGTGCAGTTAATGAGAATCTTAAGACTGGTGATATTGAGATAGCAGCAGAATCTTTAAGAATCCTTTCAGAGTCAGAAACACCTCCATTTCCTATCGAGGATAATATAAATACTAAGGAGGATATCAGACTTAAGTACAGATGTCTTGATTTAAGAAGACCTGATATACAGTCTAATATTATCATGAGAAGTAAGGTGGCAACTCTGACAAGAGCATTTCTTGCAAAGGAAGGCTTCCTTGAAATCGAAACACCTATGCTTACTAAGTCAACTCCGGAGGGAGCAAGAGATTACCTTGTACCAAGCCGTATTCATCCAGGTAAGTTCTATGCTCTGCCACAGTCACCACAGCTTTTTAAGCAGATGCTTATGTGTTCTGGCTATGACAGATATATGCAGATAGCAAGATGCTTCAGGGATGAGGATTTAAGAGCTGACAGACAGCCAGAGTTTACACAGATTGATATGGAGCTGTCATTTGTTGATGTTGATGATGTGCTCGATGTTAATGAAAGACTTTTAGCTTATCTTTTCAAGGAAGTGTTAGATGTTGATGTTAAGCTTCCTATCCAGCGTATGACATGGCAGGAGGCTATGGATCGATTCGGTTCTGATAAGCCAGACTTAAGATTTGGTATGGAGCTTAAGAATGTTACAGATATAGTTAAGAACTGTGGCTTCAGCGTGTTTACAGGAGCTATTGAGAATGGTGGTTCTGTACGTGGTATTAACGCTGCAGGTCAGGGAAATATGCCTCGTAAGAAGATAGATGCACTTGTTGATTTCGCTAAGGGTTATGGAGCAAAGGGCCTTGCCTATATAGCTATTCATGAAGATGGTTCACTTAAGTCTTCATTTTCTAAGTTTATGACAGAGGATGAGATGAATGCACTTGTTGAGGCTATGGAAGGTAAGCCAGGAGATCTTTTACTTTTTGCAGCTGACAGAAACAAGATTGTATGGAATGTACTCGGTGCATTAAGAGTTGAGCTTGCAGGACAGATGGGACTTCTTGACAAGAGTGATTATAAGTTCCTCTGGGTAACAGAGTTCCCACAGTTTGAGTGGTCAGATGAAGAAGAAAGATTCGTAGCCATGCATCATCCATTTACTATGCCTATGGATGAGGATCTTGATAAGCTTGAGTCAGACCCAGGTTCAGTACGTGCAAAGGCTTATGATATTGTACTTAATGGTACAGAGATAGGTGGTGGTTCAGTAAGAATCCATCAGGCTGATGTACAGTCAAGAATGTTTAAGGCACTTGGTCTTACAGATGAAGTTGCTAATGAGAAGTTTGGTTTCTTACTTGATGCATTCAAGTATGGAGTACCACCACACGCAGGACTTGCATATGGTCTTGACAGACTTGTTATGCTTATGGCAAAGAGAGATTCAATAAGGGACGTTATAGCTTTCCCTAAGGTAAAGGATGCAACATGTCTTCTTACTAACGCACCTGATGTTGTAGATGCAAAACAGCTTGAAGACTTATCTATCAGCATTACAGAGTCAGAACAGGAATAATATTTTAAGAGCATTTGAAAGTATTTAATGGATATTTTCAAATGCTTTTTTTAACTATATTTTTAGACAATACTTTGTGAAATCTGGATAAAAATAATGGCTTTATCAGCTTTTTTTTAGCAAAAATATTGCATTTGGATAATCATGGGTATATACTTTTTTTATAAATCTTGGCAAAACTATAACAAAAGACGGGAGAAAAATTATGACAGAGAATCAGTATATAAGGGCAAACAGGACTGTTTTATTTACAGTTCTCATAGTATTTGGTTATATTGCGCTGACAGTGATGGCAGCATTAGGAGTGGGTGACGGACATAACAAAGGAAAGATTTTAATACAGTTTGTTGTGGCACTTGCGGTAATTGTTGTATCAGTAGCTGCTTATATTTTAAGGAAGAAGACCAGAGTGTGTGAATTAACGATTGCGGTATCAATGGCACTTGGATATGTTGTTCTTATACTGCTTAATTCAACTGATGGTGTATGGACATATGTACTTCCTTTGATTATGGCTTCGATGGTATATCTTAATGAAAAACTAATATTGTGGGCTGATGGTGTTGCGATAGCTGCTAATGTCATAAGACTTATTATGGATTATAATATGTATAATGGAGTGGTTATGGCAAGCAGGGTTCTTGCTATATTAGTATTGGTTATTGTTACATGTATATCTCTTAGTGTAACAAAGCTGCTTAAGCAGTTTTTTGCAGAGAATATGAACAAGATAGAGGCAGCAGCAGTTATACAGAAAGAGAATAACGAGAAGATGGTTGCTGTAGCTGATAATATAACAAGACATTTCGGACAGGCTATGGATATGCTTGATGAGTTAGAAAAGAGCATAGATATAAACCACAATTCAATGAAAGATATAGCAGAAAGCACAGAAAGCACAGCAGAAGCCATACAAAGACAGGCCACTATGTGTGCAGAGATTCAGGAAAACACTGATATTGCTGAAAAAGAGATAAGCGAGATGGTTGAGGCCTCACACAGAACAGATGAGACTGTTAATGATAGTAAGGCTATAGTAGTTGAACTTAAGGAACAGGCACAGAATGTACATGATGCAAGCAATATAATCGTAGATGTGATTAACAGTCTTACAGAAAAGGTTGATGATGTACAGGGATTTATTGGTTCTATCGTAGAGATTTCAAGCCAGACTAACCTTCTTGCATTAAATGCTTCAATAGAAGCAGCAAGAGCAGGAGAAGCTGGAAAGGGCTTTGCAGTAGTAGCCGAAGAGATAAGACAGCTCTCAGAACAGACTAAGAATGCATCTTCAAGCATAACAGATATAATCAATAATCTTTATGAAGATACGAAGAAAGCTAATGAGAGCATAAAAGCGTCAGTTGAGTCAGTTAATAAGCAGAATGAACTTATTGATAATACAAGAGTGACTTTTGAGGACGTAGGAAAAACAGTTGACAATCTTATGAACAATATAGATTCTGCTGAGCAGAGCATTAACAAGATACTGGATTCAACTTCTGTTATTTCTGATAATATTTCACATTTATCAGCAACAGGAGAAGAGGTAGCAGCTGCTTCAACTGAAGGCCTAAGAGTATCTGACACAACAGTTGAAAGCATGAAGAACTGTAAGAATATATTACATAACATATATCTTCTTGCAGAGGATTTAAAACGTTCGACAGAGGCATAAAATATAATAAAATGTATAAATATACATTGACTTATTTATAAATAATCTATACAATTAATAGTTATACAGGTTGTATAACTACAACTATAGAAAATGGAGGTTGTAATATGTATTCATTTGATGAAGTATTGAACTATGATCCAGAATTAGCTAAAGCTATGGATGATGAATTAGCAAGACAGAGAAGCCATATTGAACTTATAGCTTCTGAGAACCTTGTAAGTAAAGCTGTTATGGCAGCTATGGGAAGCCCTCTTACTAACAAGTATGCAGAAGGATATCCTGGAAAGAGATATTATGGAGGCTGCGAATATGTAGATGTTGTTGAAACACTTGCAATTGAGAGAGCTAAGAAGTTATTTGGTTGTGAATATGCCAATGTTCAGCCACATTCAGGTGCACAGGCTAACCTTGCAGCATTCTTTGCCATGGTAGAACCAGGTGATACTGTTATGGGTATGAGTCTTGACTGTGGTGGACACCTTTCACATGGTTCACCAGTTAATATTTCTGGTAAATATTTTAATATAGTTCCTTATGGAGTTACAGCTGAAGGCTTTATAGATTATGACGAAGTATTAAGAATAGCTAAGGAATGTAAGCCAAAGATGATTATTGCTGGTGCATCTGCATATGCAAGAGTTATTGATTTTAAGAAGTTCAGAGAGATAGCTGACGAAGTTGGTGCTTATCTTATGGTAGATATGGCTCACATCGCTGGTCTTGTAGCAGGTGGAGAGCATCCAAGCCCTATCCCTTATGCTGATGTAGTTACAACTACAACTCATAAGACATTAAGAGGACCAAGAGGTGGTATGATTCTTTCATCAGCAGAAGCAGCTGAGAAGTTCAAGTTTAACAAAGCTGTATTCCCAGGAATCCAGGGTGGTCCGCTTATGCACGTTATTGCTGGTAAGGCAGTATGCTTAAAGGAAGCACTTGATCCAAGCTTTAAGACTTATGCTAAGAACATTGTTGATAATGCACAGGCTCTTTGTACAGGACTTATGAACAGAGGTTTTGATATCGTATCTGGTGGTACAGATAATCATCTTATGCTTGTTAACCTTTTAAGCAAGAATAAGACTGGTAAGGAAGTAGAAAAGCTTCTTGATGCAGCTAACATTACATGCAACAAGAACACTATCCCTAACGATCCAGCTTCGCCTTTCGTAACAAGTGGTATCAGACTTGGTACAGCAGCAGTTACAACAAGAGGCTTCAACACAGCAGATATGGATGTTGTAGCAGAAGCTATTGCCCTGCTTGTTGATGATGTAGATGCTAATAAGGCAAAGGCTATGGAGATGGTTAAGGAACTTACAGACAAGTATCCTCTTTATGAATAATGCTGGAATATATAAGAAATGAACTTCTGGGGATGGCTGATAAAGGGAAATATGCAGCATTTACATCCTCACTTATTCCTGGATGTGATAATATAATAGGAATAAGACAACCGGTATTAAAGCAATATGCAAAACAGCTTATAAAAGAGAATAAGGATTTTCGGCAGCTGCTTAGTGAACCGGATATTTATCAGGAAGAAACACTGCTTAGAAGCTACATAATAGGAATGGGAACAGCGAAGGAGAAAGACTTTAAGAAGGCTTTAAAAGACTTCAAAGCATTCGTTCCTCTTGTGAACAACTGGGCTGTCAACGATAGCTTCTGTGTGGAATTTAAGGTTATGGATATGTTTCGGGACGAGTTTCTGCCGTACATAAAGAAATGTATAGAATCGTGTGATGAATACAGGGCAAGAGTAGGTCTTATAATGCTGTTAGACCACTACTTAAAGGTTGATATGCATGGCATAAAAAGACCGAGAATGAAAAAGGTTACTATTAAAGATATAGAAAACACAGATGAAAGAAATTGTGACAATGGTTTATATCTTGATGATATATTTTCACTTGTAAACAGGGATTTTTCGACCTATGGATATTATACACAGATGGCAGCAGGCTGGCTTCTTGCGGAATGTTTTGTTACATTTCCCAAAAGAACGTGGGAATATCTTACAGATACCGACTGCTTAAAGTTAGATAAGCTGTCATATCAGAAGGCAGTACGAAAGATATGTGAATCGCTCACGCCGGATAAAGAAGTTAAACTAAAAGTTAAAAAGGATCTGAAGCAGATGTAATAATCTGTTTCAGGCCTTTTTTTATTGCGCCATATTATGACGTCGGGGTCAAAATCCCCCGACTTTAATAATTTGAATATCAAAATAACTATTGACAATATATAAGTATTGTAGTATAAAAATATTGTTTGAAATTCAAAGTAAGATAATCAAACAGTTAGCAAGTCAAATAAATAAGGACAAAAAAGTATGATAAGAACAAGAATCATAGGAACAGGAAGCTATGTTCCACCAGATATATTGACTAACGATAATCTGTCAGAAATGGTAGATACGAGTGATGAGTGGATAAGGACAAGAACTGGTATATGTAACAGACATATAGCAAAAGATATGGATAATGCTGATATGGCATATAACGCTGCAAGAAATGCAGTAGAGGGTGCACGTATTGAAGCTTCTAAGATTGGTCTGATTATAGTTGCAACGTCAACTCCTGATTATGCTTTTCCTAATCAGGCATCACTTGTACAGGCAAAGCTTAAAGCGGTAAATGCTATGTGTTTTGATGTAAGTGCAGCATGTTCAGGTTTTATTACAGCCCTGGATATTGCAGCTTCAATGTTAAAGGCAGGTTCGTATAAATATGCACTTGTTATTGGTTCAGAAAAGATGTCAGAAATAGTTAACTGGAAAGACAGAAGTGTGTGTGTACTTTTCGGAGATGGTGCTGGCGCAGTGGTTCTTAAAGCAGTTGATAACAACACAGAAGATGTTACAGGTGCCTCTGCTGGTCAGGAAAGAGGGATTATTGACAGCAATATCTACAATGATGGAACAGGTGCCTCTGTTTTAACAGGTGGCAGGAGATTTTCTGATTCACGCAGCACAGACATTTTTATACATATGGATGGACAGGAAGTGTTTAAATTCGCCGTAAAGAGTGTTCCTACAGCCATAGAAACACTTTTACATAATAATAATATGAACGTTAATGATGTTGATAAATTCATACTGCATCAGGCTAATGTACGTATTATAGAGAGCGTAGCTAAAAGACTTAAGGCTGATAAAGATAAGTTTCCAGTCAATCTGAATGAATATGGAAATACATCATCAGCAAGCATTCCGATTCTGCTTGATGAGTTAAACAGGAATGGAAGCTTAAAACAGGGAGAGAAGCTTATACTTGCCGGTTTCGGTGCAGGATTAAGCTGGGGAAGTATTCTGCTTGTATGGTAGCATGGTTAAAGATGCTAAGCTTATTATATAGATATTTGCAGACTGCTTACTTAAAGATATCAGGCAGTTGGATAAGCAGCATTTTAACATATATAAGATGTTTATGGCAAAAGCTTTGCCACAGATATCAAAGTCGTGGGCTTTTGACCCCGACAACATATAATAAAAAATAATAAGAATTAAGGAGATTTAACATTATGTTTGAAAAAGTAAGAGAATTAGTTGCAGCACAGTTAGGTATAGATGAGGCAGTTATTAAGCCTGAGTCTAATTTCAAGGAAGATCTTAAGGCAGATTCACTTGATCTTTTTGAACTTGTTATGTCACTTGAGGATGAGTGTTCAGTAACTATTCCATCTGAGGAGCTTGAAAAGATTCTTACAGTACAGGATGTTGTTGATTATATCGAGGCTAACCAGAAATAGTTATAAATGTCAGGAAGGAAGATAAGTTATGAAAACTCGTGTAACAGAGCTTCTTAATATAGAATATCCTGTTATACAGGGCGGCATGGCATGGGTTGCAGATGCGAATCTGGCAGCCCACGTCAGCAAAGCTGGTGGAATGGGATTTATCGGCGCAGCTAATGCACCGGCAGAATGGGTTAAAGAACAGATACATATAGCACGAAAGATAACAGATAAGCCAGTTGGTGTTAATATTATGCTTTTAAGTGATTATGCAGATGAAATAGCACAGCTTGTTATTGATGAGCATATAGAAGCAGTAACAACAGGTGCAGGCAATCCAAGCAAATATATGAAGGCCTGGAAGGAAGCTGGAATAAGGGTTATTCCTGTTGTGGCATCAGTTGCACTTGCAAGAATGATGGAACGTGCCGGAGCAGATGCGGTTGTAGCTGAGGGTATGGAATCAGGTGGACATATCGGCGAGGAAACGACCATGACACTTGTACCACAGGTTGTTGATGCAGTTGATATTCCTGTTATAGCAGCTGGCGGAATAGGTGATGGCAGAGGTGTATGTGCAGCATTTATGCTTGGTGCAGAGGCTGTACAGATGGGAACAAGATTCGTTGTGGCTAAGGAATCGAATGTTCATCAGAATTATAAGGACAGAGTTATAGCTGCCAAGGATATAGACTCAGTAGTAACTGGCAGAAGCACAGGCCATCCAGTAAGGTCACTTAGAAACAGCATGACAAGAGAGTATCTTGATATGGAAAAAGAAGGCGTTGAGTTTGAAAAGCTTGAAAGACTTACTCTTGGAACATTAAGAAAGGCTGTTGTGGATGGTGATGTCAAGCAGGGAACTGTAATGGCAGGTCAGATAGCAGGTCTTGTGAGTAAGGAACAGACATGTGAAGAGATTATTAAGGAGCTTATGAAGGAAGTCTCTGAGGTATATAATTCACATAATAAGCTGGCATAAAACAGTGTATGGAAATGAGGATTTAAAAGGTATGGGAAAAACAGTTGTAATGTTTCCAGGACAGGGAAGCCAGTGTACTGGAATGGGAAGAGAAAGCTATAATAGCTGCACTTCATCAGTAAAGTGCTTTAAGAAGGCTGGTGAACTGACAGGTATCAATATGGAGCATTTAATATTTGAAGAAAATGATCTTCTTGATAAAACCGAGTATACACAGATCGCGTTATATGTAACAGAAATCGCCAAGCTTGCTGATATGGTTGAGCAGGGCCTTACGTATGATGCAGCTATTGGACTTTCATTAGGTGAATATAGTGCACTTACTGCAAGTGGTGCGCTATCTTATGAAGATGGTGTAAGACTTGTAAGAAACCGTGGAATATATATGGAACAGGAGGTTCCGGCTGGTATAGGTGCCATGGCTGCAGTTATCGGGCTTACATCAGATGAGGTTGACAGTGTACTTGCTAAATATAACAAGGATAAAAGCGCGAACACAGAGTCTGATAATGATATGTATCCTGATACAGTTTCCGCAGCTAATTACAACTGCCCTGGACAGATAGTAATATCAGGTAAAAAGGAATGTGTACAGGAAGCTATGGAAGTGCTTAAGGAAGCAGGAGCAAGAAGAACACTTCTTCTTAATGTAAGTGGACCGTTTCATTCAAAGCTTCTTAAGGGTGCAGGTGATAAGCTTATGAAGGATCTTGAAAAAGTTACTTTTGATAAAGTGAAGTATCCTTATGTGGCAAACTGTACAGCTGAGTATGTGGATGAGAATACATCCAGTGGATATATAAAAGAACTTCTTTCAAAGCAGGTATATAGTTCAGTACGTTTTGAACAGTCAGTCAAAAAAATGATAGCCGATGGTTATGATACATTTATTGGGGTGGGACCGGGAAAGACTTTATCTGGCTTTGTTAAAAAGATAGCTAAGAGCATGGAAAAGGAAGTAGTTATAAAATAACAGGCAATAAATGCAGGCAGGATATTGGTAAGGCTTTAGCAATATTGTATCGATGAAAGGCAGTGTGTTATGTGTATGGATAATTGTATAAAAAGATATGAAAACAAGATAGTGCTTGTAACCGGAGCTGGCAGAGGAATAGGAGCTGCTATAGCTGCCCGTTTTGCCAAAGAGGGGGCTGTGGTTATTGTTAATTACAGTGGTAATGATGAGGCAGCAGATAGAACAGTTAAAAATATTCTGGATGCCAATGGAAAGGCAGAAAAATACAAGTGTCAGGTTGATTCGTATGAAGAAACTGAAAAAATGATCACATATATAATGGATAAATATAAGAGAATAGACATTCTTATAAATAATGCAGGTATAACAAAAGATGGTCTTATCATGAGAATGAAAGAGGAAGATTTTGACAGAGTTATAGATGTTAATCTTAAGGGAACATTTAACTGCATAAGACACGTAAGCAGATACATGTTAAAGCAAAGAAGCGGAAGAATAATCAATATGTCATCAGTTGTAGGCATAGCTGGTAATGCAGGACAGGTTAATTACAGTGCTTCTAAAGCAGGTGTGATAGGTATTACCAAATCTGCGGCAAAGGAGCTTGCATCGCGTGGAATAACTGTTAATGCAGTTGCACCTGGATATATTGATACAGATATGACAAAGGTTTTATCTGATGAACAGAAGAAGTCAGTACTTGATATGATTCCTCTTTCAAGAATGGGAAGCGTGGATGATATAAGCAATGCTGTAGCATTTCTGGCATCAGATGAAGCGGCATATATAACAGGACAGGTGATATCAGTAGATGGAGGTATGAATATCTGATGAGAAGAGTAGTTGTTACAGGTATGGGTGCAATAACACCTATAGGTTTAAGTGTGGATGAATTCTGGAATTCTGTTAAAGAGAATACAGTTGGAATAGATAATATAACAAGATTTGATACAACAGATTATAAGGTTAAGCTTGCAGCAGAGGTAAAGGATTTTGATGCTAAGAATTATATGGATTTTAAGGCAGCCAAAAGGATGGAGAAGTTCAGCCAGTATGCTGTTGCGGCCGCGCATGAGGCTATGAAGGATTCGGGGCTTGATATGGCTAAAGAGGATGCTTTCCGTGTTGGTGTATCAGTAGGCTCTGGTGTTGGAAGCCTTGAAGCTATGGAAAGCAATCACAAGAAGCTTCTTGAAAAGGGTCCATCTAGGATTAATCCGCTTCTTGTACCTCTTATGATAACTAACATGGCAGCTGGCAATGTATCAATACAGCTAGGTTTAAAGGGTAAGAATATAAATGTTGTTACAGCATGTGCTACTGGAACTAACTCTATAGGTGAAGGCTATAGAAGTATACAGCATGGAGAGGCAGATGTTATGTTTGCAGGTGGAACTGAAAGTTCTATATCTCCTATTGGAATCGGTGGTTTTGCTGCGCTTACAGCACTTTCAACATCTACAGACCCTAAGAGAGCCTCTATCCCATTTGACAAAGAAAGAAATGGCTTTGTCATGGGTGAAGGAGCAGGTGTGGTTGTACTTGAAGAACTGGAGCATGCTTTAAAGAGAGGAGCGCATATATATGCAGAAATCACAGGCTATGGCTGTTCTTCTGATGCATACCATATAACATCACCTATGGAGGATGGAAGTGGAGCTGCATATGCTATGACAAGTGCCATGAAGGAAGCAGAAGTAAAACCAGATGATATTGACTATATAAATGCACATGGAACAAGTACACATCATAATGATCTTTTTGAGACAAGGGCAATCAAGCTGGCACTTAAGGATGCAGCTTACAATGTGCCTGTAAGTTCAACAAAATCTATGGTTGGACATCTGCTTGGTGCAGCCGGTGCAGTTGAGTTCATAGCATGTGTCAAGTCAATCCAGGATGGTTATATACATCCAAATGTAGGACTATCAGAAACAGAGGAAGAAATGGATCTTAATTATGTCAAGGATGAAGGAATCGAAAAGGACGTTGATGTAGTCATGACGAATTCTCTTGGTTTTGGTGGACATAATGCAACTCTTATAGTAAGAAAGTATTCATAATATGATGAACGCTTAAAGTACATAAGTGGATTGCTGGTGAGATATCTGGAATACCAGAATATGAATAAAAGGTCATGAAGAAATGGAGATAATATATGGAATTAGAAAATGTAATAAAGCTCATTAATGCTGTATCAGAATCTTCACTTACAAGCTTTAGCATGGAAGATGGCGACACTAAGCTTTCGCTTGGCGCTGACAGAAGTGACAGGGCAGCTGTTAAAGATACTGCCGGTGCTGATGATATAGTTAATAGCGATAGCGGCGATGAATCAGGATTGAATAAATCAGACATTAAAACTTCTGATGATAATGTGCTTACTGTTAATTCACCACTTGTAGGTGTATTTTACAGTTCAGCATCTCCGGAAGCTGATGCATATGTAGCAATAGGTGACAGAGTTAAAAAAGGTCAGGTAATCGGTATAGTAGAAGCAATGAAGCTTATGAATGAGATTGAAAGTGATTATGATGGTGTGGTTACTGATATTCTTGTAGATAATGAACAGATGGTTGAATATGGACAGCCTATGTTTGTTATAAAACCAGTCTGACAATACGTCGGTATCAAAGGCATGGGTTTTTGATACCGACATTATATATATGAAATTCGATTATTTAATATAAGGAGTTAAGTATGCTTACAACAAAGGAAATAATGGATATTATACCACACAGACATCCTTTTCTGCTTGTGGATACGATAGATGAACTTGAGCCTGGAATAAAGGCAACAGGATATAAGTGTATTACATATGATGAGCCTTATTTTGCAGGACATTTTCCAGCTGAGCCTGTTATGCCGGGGGTCCTTCAGATAGAGGCATGCGCACAGGTAGGCGCTGTTGCGATACTTTCGCTGGAAGAAAACAAAGGTAAAACAGCATATTTTGGTGCAGTTAATAATGCAAGATTTAAAAGAAAAGTAGTTCCTGGTGATAAACTTAAGATGGAATGTGAGATTATAAAGAAAAAAGGACCAGTTGGCGTGGGAAAGGCTGTTGCGACGGTAGATGGAGAGGTTGCACTTACAGCAGAGCTTACATTTATGGTAGGTTAATCCGTCTGATGTTATAAATATAATATGTGGATTATGGAATGGTTATAAGGAGATGAAGCTGTGTTTAATAAGATATTGATAGCGAACAGAGGCGAAATAGCTGTTAGAATAATAAGAGCCTGTAGGGAAATGGGTATACAGACAGTTGCAGTATATTCTGAGGCGGATAAGGAAGCACTTCATACGCAGCTGGCTGATGAGAGTGTATGTATAGGAAAGGCAGCAGCTAAGGATAGTTACCTTAATATGGAAAGAATATTGAGTGCAACAGTAGCAACACATGCAGATGCAATACATCCAGGCTTTGGATTTCTTTCTGAAAACAGTAAGTTTGCATTATTATGTGAAAAATGTAACATCACATTTATAGGTCCAGATTCAGATATCATAGAGAAAACAGGTAATAAACAGGAAGCAAGAAATACAATGATATCAGCAGGTATTCCAGTTATTCCAGGAACCAAAGAACCAGTTATGGATGCAGAAAGAGGAAAAGAGCTTGCAGACAATATAGGTTATCCTGTTATGGTTAAAGCTGCACTTGGCGGTGGTGGCAAGGGGATGCGTGTTGTATATACAAAAGAAGATTTTAAAAGGGAATTCGATAACGCACAGAGAGAAGCCGTGAATGGCTTTGCTGATGGCACAATGTATATAGAAAAATATATAGAAAAGCCAAGACATATAGAGTTCCAGATATTAGCTGATAAATATGGAAATACAATTCATCTTGGTGAAAGAGATTGTTCAATACAAAGAAATCACCAGAAGTTAGTTGAGGAATCACCCTCTCCTGCGTTGAATGATGAATTAAGAAAGAGAATGGGAGATACTGCAGTGGCAGTGGCTAAGGCAGTTAACTATGAAAATGCAGGAACAGTTGAGTTTCTTCTGGATAAAAACGACAATTATTACTTTATGGAGGTAAATACCCGTATTCAGGTCGAGCATGGTATAACGGAACTTGTGACAGGTGTTGATCTTATAAAGGAACAGATAAAGATAGCAGCTGGCGAAAGTCTTGGTATTAAGCAGGAGGATGTAAGGATACATGGTGCTGCCATGGAGATAAGAATCAATGCTGAAAACCCCGAAAAGAACTTTGCACCTAATCCGGGAACAATAAAGAATATACATATACCAGGTGGTAATGGTGTAAGAATAGATACTGCAGTTTATAGTGGATATACGATACCTCCTTTTTATGATTCCATGATAATGAAGATTATGACATATGCAAACGACAGAAAAACAGTGATTGAGAAGATGAGAAGTGTCCTTGGCGAGATTATTATTGAAGGAGTCACAACAAATACAGATTTTATGTATGATATATGCCAGAATGAGAAGTTTATTAAAGGTGATGTCAGTACAGATTTCATACCAGAGGAGTATCCACAGGTATGTAAAAAATAGTTGTTCGTTATGCACAGTAAGAGTGCGTGGAAATGAGGATTTATATGCAGATAAAAGGCTTGTTTAAAAAGAATATCCATAAAAATAAAATCAACAATCTGGATAGCAGTAATATAAATGTTCCAGATGGATTATATACGAAATGTCCGGTTTGTTCAAAAATAATCTTAACAGAGGACATGTATCTGAATAATTGTGTATGTCCGGAATGTGGATATTATATGAAGCTGGATGCCAGAACAAGGATATCCATGGTAGTGGATAAGAATACATTTTCAGAATGGGATACTAACATTGAAGAGAGTAATCCATGTGAATACCCGGGTTATGAGGAAAAAATCCAGAATCTTAAAAGAAAAACAAATCTTGATGAGGCAGTAATAACCGGCGTTGGAAAGATAGATGGCAGCAAAGCTGTTATAGGTGTCTGTGATACAAGATTTCTTATGGGCAGCATGGGTGAGGTTGTAGGTGAAAAGCTTACACGGGCAGTTGAGAAGGCTACAGAGCAGAAACTGCCGGTTATTATATTTACATGCTCAGGCGGAGCCAGGATGCAGGAGGGAATAGTATCTCTTATGCAGATGGCAAAGATAAGTGCCGCATTAAAAAAACATGATGAGGCAGGACTTTTATATATCACTGTTCTTACTGACCCTACAACTGGAGGTGTAACTGCAAGCTTTGCTATGCTTGGAGATATTATACTTGCAGAGCCAGGTGCCCTTATAGGCTTTGCGGGACCAAGAGTTATCAGACAGACTATAGGACAGGAACTGCCAGAAGGATTTCAGAGAGCTGAATTTCTGTTAGAGCATGGCTTTGTGGATGCGATTGTTAAAAGAGATGAGCTTAAGAAGACACTTGCGTATCTGCTTGATATACATAAGTGCAGTGGAGCTTATACAGAAGTTAAAGAAAATGTGGATACATACCGGAGCAATTCAGATATTATGAAGAAGTATCTTGAGTATCTTGATAATATATATTTCAAAAAGATAGATAGAGAAGAAGAAAAAAAGGCTGAGGCTGATAATAATCTGTATAATGAGTATGATGTATGGGAAAAGGTTGAAATAGCAAGAAGCAGTGAAAGACCTAACGCCGCAGATTACATAGAAAAAATAACTAAAGATTTTTTTGAACTTCATGGTGACAGAAACTTTGGTGATGATAAGGCGATAATAGGTGGAATCGCAACATTTGGCAGCATTCCTGTAACAGTCATAGGACATATGAAGGGTAAGACTACTAAAGAGAATATATCAAGAAACTTTGGAATGCCTAATCCCGAAGGGTATAGAAAGGCACTCAGGCTTATGAAGCAGGCTGAAAAATTTAACAGACCTGTTATATGTTTTATAGACACTCCAGGAGCGTATTGCGGTATTGGTGCAGAAGAGCGAGGCCAGGGAGAAGCTATAGCAAAGAATCTGTATGAAATGAGCAGTCTTACAGTTCCGGTGCTGTCAATAGTAACTGGCGAAGGTGGAAGCGGTGGTGCACTTGCATTAGGTGTTGCCAATGAGGTATGGATGATGGAGAATTCCATATATTCCATACTTTCACCAGAAGGCTTTGCATCGATACTGTGGAAGGATTCTAAGAAAGCAAAAGAGGCTGCGGAAATAATGAAGCTGACGGCAGCAGATTTATATGAGCTTGGCATAATAGAGAAGGTCATTCCGGAATATCCGGTTATAAATGAAAATAATATAAAAAGAGTGACATTATATATGAAACGCATGATATGTGATTTTATGTACAGATATATTGATATGGACAAGGAAGAACTTGCAAGACAGCGGTATAACAGATTCAGGAAAATGTAAGAAAGTACTAAATCTATTACATTTTTTTATGGTTGTATTAATATAATTGTGTTAATATGATTATGTTAATGTGATTGTTTTAATGTGATTGTGTTGTAAGATTATGGAATTGTTATATCTAAACAGAAAGAAGGAATATATATGTCATATGGATACAGACAATACAGGGATACTGCTCATAGATGGACACAGATAGGTGTTGGTTTAATATCTGTAATAGCAGGTCTTATACTTATTGTATGTGTAACGGCACCTATGTATGTCTCAAGCATGTTAAAGGATGCAGGACTGTCAGCTGCTATATCGCACCGTTTTATGGATACTGTTTTTGATTCACTTGGGGACAATATGGAGGCATTATCCAGAATTCAGACAAGTATAGAGGATTCTAAGATAGTAGACAGAATAGCACAGAAATATACAACGGCTATGGTTGATGGGATGCTTAAAGAAAAATCCTTTGATGATATAGAGATTAATATAGATGCAGAGCTGGATGAGCTTATGGATATGACATATAACAAAATAGCATCTAATATCAATATGGGAAATATACAGGAAACAATAGTCAGGGCAGCTCTTAGCTATAGTAAAAATGCTGCAAATGAGGCTATAAATAATTATGCCAGTGGTATATATGGTGATATATCTTATCGTCTGCAGCCGCTTATAAAGGTATATGGAATAATAACTTCTTCAGTGTTTAAGATATTGATGCTTTTCATATATATCACATTATTGATTGTTATTATTGCATTTAATCCTGTCAGGGTTGTAAGGTACACACTCCCATGTATATTTGTCATAACAGGTGGTATATATATTTTTATTGCAAATATAATTGGAAACAGATGTATGGCGGCTGTAAGTAACAGATATCTAGGAAGAACTGTGTTTATAGATACTCAGATTGCTTATAGGGTTATGGGTGTTATGTGTATACTGGCAGCAGCTTCTTATGTTATTACTTTGATATATGGAATGGTTGTGAAAAACAGGAGAAAAAGAATATAGAAATATCTGAGATTAATGTTTGATAAGAGTTTATAAGAGCTTATAAAAGCTTATAAAGGCTCATAAAACATTATAAAAGATGAAAAATGGAGCTGCTACATATATATGTGGCAGCTCCTGATTTTGTTTTATAATACTTGTTATATAATATTTTTAAAGTATTATTTGTTATTCTTCTTTTCGTTCTCAAGCTTCTTCATAGCTCTTACCTTAAGTGAAAGACCAAAGAGGTTGATGAAACCATCAGCATCATGGTGGTCATAAAGATCTCCTGTTGTGAATGAAGCGATAGATTCGTTATATAATGAATATGGAGATGTTGTTCCGGCTTTGATGATGTTGCCCTTGTAGAGCTTGAACTTAACTTCACCAGTTACATATTCCTGAGTCTTTTCGATGAATGCCTGAAGTGCTTCACGAAGAGGTGTTTCCCACTTTCCTTCATATATAACCTGTGCAAACTTGTTAGCAACATTTATCTTTTCTGTTGTTGTATCTCTGTCAAGTATAAGTTCCTCAAGCTGCTGATGAGCTTCATAAAGAATAGTTCCACCAGGTGTTTCATATACACCACGTGATTTCATGCCAACAACTCTGTTCTCTACGATATCTATAATACCGATACCATGCTTTCCACCAAGTCTGTTGAGTTCTCTGATGATGTCAGAAACCTTCATCTTCTTACCATTAACAGATGTAGGAACACCCTTTTCAAATGTCATAGTAACATATTCGCCTTCATCAGGAGCATCCTCTGGTGAGCATCCAAGTACAAGAAGGTGCTTGTAGTTAGGCTCGTTAGCAGGATCTTCAAGCTCAAGACCTTCATGGCTGATATGCCATATGTTACGGTCACGGCTATAGCTTGAATCAGGGCTGAATGGAAGATGAATACCATGCTGTCTGCAGTATTCAATCTCATCTTCACGTGACTGAAGAGTCCATCTTGAATCTCTCCAAGGTGCGATAATCTTGATATCTGGAGCTAAAGCCTTAATAGTAAGCTCGAATCTAATCTGGTCATTACCCTTGCCAGTAGCACCATGGCATATAGCAACAGCACCTTCTTTGCGGGCTATTTCAACAAGTCTTTTTGCTATAACAGGTCTTGCCATAGAAGTTCCAAGTAAATACTTGTTTTCATATACTGCATGAGCCTGTACACAAGGAACAACATAATTATCGCAGAATTCATCGGTAACATCCTCTATGTATAACTTTGCAGCGCCACATGATAATGCTCTTTCTTCAAGACCATCTAATTCTTCTTCCTGTCCGCAGTCTGCACATACGCAGATAACATCATAATCAAAAGTTTCCTTTAACCAAGGGATGATAGCAGTAGTATCAAGTCCACCGGAATAAGCCAAAACAACTTTCTCTTTCATTAAAAAGTACCTCCATAGATATTTATAAACTCTGCCAATTATAATAAACTACTTATGCCTAAAATGCAATAGCAAAAAATGAATATTATGCAACTTTATGCATTAATTATGCATAAATATAAAAACATGCCTAATAAACCCTTTACATAAGGAAAAAAGTTGCTATAATGTAATTTATCATTTTTGTTAATCCATTTTTATATGTGGATTACTGATGAAAATATTCACACGAATGAATAATTACACATTCAGATGGAGGACGTATGGTTAAGGTTGGAATTATCGGTGCTACCGGATACGCAGGTAACGAATTAGTAAGAATTCTTTTAGGACACAAAGATGTTGAGATTGTATGGCTGGGTTCAAGAAGCTATATTGACCAGAATTATTCAGATGTATATAGAAATATGTTTAAGCTTGTTGATGCAAAATGTATGGATGACAATATGGATCAGCTTGCTAATGAAGTAGATGTTATATTTACAGCTACTCCTCAGGGCTTATGTGCATCTCTTGTTAATGATGAGATTCTTTCAAAGGTAAAAATAATCGACCTTAGTGCGGACTTCAGATTAAAGGATGTTGATATATATGAGAAGTGGTATAAGTTAGAGCATAAAGCTCCACAGTATATTGACGAAGCGGTTTACGGGTTATGCGAAATTAACAGGGATAAGGTGAATAAGGATACAAGAATAATAGCTAATCCTGGTTGTTATACAACAACATCAATCCTTACATTATATCCACTTGTAAAAGAAGGAATAATCAATCCGGATACTATTATAATAGATGCCAAGAGTGGTACATCTGGTGCAGGAAGAGGTGCAAAGGTAGCAAATCTTTTCTGTGAAGTAAACGAAAGCATGAAGGCTTATGGAGTAGGAACACACAGACATACGCCTGAGATAGAAGAACAGCTTGGATATGCATGTGGAAGAGATGACCTTAAGCTTATATTTACACCACATCTGGTTCCTATGAATAGAGGAATACTTGTTACAGCATATGCCAATCTTGCAAAGGATGTATCTTATGAAGATGTAAAGGCAGCCTATGATAAGTATTATGATAAGGAATATTTTGTAAGAGTTCTTCCTAAGGATGTATGCCCTGAAACAAGATGGGTTGAAGGAAGCAACTTTATTGATGTAGGATTCAAGCTTGAACCAAGAACAAACAGAATCATAGCTATGGGTGCACTTGATAATCTTGTAAAAGGTGCAGCAGGACAGGCAGTACAGAACATGAATCTGTTATTTGGCTTTGAAGAGAATGAGGGACTTAAAATGGCACCTATGTTCCCATAATAATACATCGGATTGCAGGGGCAATCCGATGTATACAAGTTGCATAGGCAACTTGAAAAGAAAAATTTACGAAAATTGCAGGGGCAATTCAATGTATACAAGTTGCAAAAGCAACTTGAAAAGAAAAATTACGGGAATGCAAAGCAATGTTAATATTACATATTGAAATTCGGAGGTTGTGATTATGGAAATTATCGAAGGTGGAGTTACAGCAGCTAAGGGCTTTAAGGCAGCAGGTATGGCAGCAGGTATCAAGTACAAGAATGGCAAGAAGGATATGGCAATGGTATTTTCAGAAAAGCCATGTGTAACAGCTGGAACATTTACACTTAACAGAGTGTTTGCAGCACCTGTAAAGTGGGACAAGAGCATTGTATACAGTGAAGAGGGGGCACATGCAATAGTTGTTAACAGCGGTGTTGCCAATGCATGCACAGGTACAGAGGGTGATGAAGCCTGCGCACTTGAAGCAAAGACAGCAGCAGAGGTGCTTGGAGTACCAGCTAAGTCAGTACTTTTAGGTTCAACAGGAGTTATAGGTATGCAGCTTCCTATGGATAGAATGTGTGCAGGTATTAAAGCACTTCCAGAGCTTCTTGATTCAACTAAAGAAGCAGGTACACTTGCAGCAGAGGCAATTATGACTACAGATACAAGAAACAAGCAGGTTGCATGTACAGTAGAAATAGGTGGAAAGACAGTAACAGTTGGTGGTATGTGTAAGGGTGCAGGCATGATACATCCACATATGGCAACTATGCTCTGCTTTATAACATCCGATGCTGTTATTGATAAAAAGGCACTTCAGAAGATGACAAGTGATATTGTTGAGGATTCATTTAATATGATATCAGTTGATGGAGATACATCAACAAACGATACCGTCTTAGTTCTTGCCAATGGAGAGGCTGGTAACGAGAAGATTACAGAAGAAAGTAAAGATTATGATACCTTCTATGAGGCTTTAAGCTATGTTCTAACAGAGCTTTCTAAGATGATTGCAGGTGATGGAGAAGGCTGTACATGTCTTTTTGAGGTACAGGTAAAGGGTGCTAAAGATAAGGAACAGGCTAAGATTCTTGCAAAGTCAATAGTTACATCTAACCTTACTAAGGCTGCAATATTCGGACACGATGCTAACTGGGGAAGAATTCTTTGTGCTATGGGTTATTCAGGCGTTGATTTCGAGCCAGAAAAGGTTGATATATTCTTTGAAAGTTCAGCTGGAAAGCTTCAGATAGTAAAGGACGGAACTGCTACTGATTACAGTGAGGAGAAGGCAACAGAAATACTTTCACAGAATCCTGTAACTGCTATAGCAGATATAAAGCAGGGCAGCGCAGAGGCTACGGCATGGGGCTGCGACCTTACATTTGATTATATAAAGATAAACGCAGATTATCGCTCTTAACAAGATTTAAAAATCACCAATCCGGTGCGATAGCGCGTGTTCGTGAGTGTACGGGTTAAGAAAGAGTAAATTATATTATAATGAGCGCAAATGAAAAGGAAGCGTCTGCGAAGCAGACATTTACTTTTCATGCGCCATTAACGAACGAACAGTCATGCGAAGCAGGATGGAAGAGCGCGATAGCGCGTGTTCGTGAGTGTACGGGTTAAGAAAGAGTAAATTATATTAAGGAGTCAAAAATGAGTACAATAGATATGGAAGAAGAGTTAAAAAAAGCACAGGTATTAGTTGAGGCTCTTCCTTATATACAGAAGTTCAGCAGAAAGATTATTGTTGTAAAGTATGGTGGAAGCGCCATGGTTGATGAAGAACTTAAAAGAAAGGTTATTCAGGATGTAGTTCTTTTAAAGCTTGTAGGTTTCAAGCCTATTATCGTTCATGGTGGTGGCAAGGAAATCAGTAAGTGGGTTGAAAAGTCAGGCATGACACCAGAATTCAAGAATGGCTTAAGAGTGACAGACGAGCCAACTATGGAAATAGCAGAGATGGTTCTTAACAGAGTTAACAAGAGTCTTGTATCGCTTATAGAGGAGCTTGGTGTAAAGGCATGTGGCATATCTGGTAAAGATGGTGGAATGCTTAAGGTAGAAAAGAAATATTCAAAGGGTGAGGATATAGGATATGTCGGTGAAGTAAAGGATGTTGACACAACTCTTATACATTCACTTCTTAAGGATGACTTTATTCCAGTTATATGTCCTATAGGATATGATGATGATTTCCATTCATATAATATCAATGCAGATGATGCGGCATGTGCCATAGCAAGGGCAGTTAATGCTGAGAAGCTTGCATTCTTAACAGATATAGAGGGTGTGTACAGAGATTATAACGATAAATCAAGCCTTATATCAGAGCTTTCTACAACAGAGGCAAGAAAGCTTTTAGCAGGTGGTACAATAGGCGGTGGTATGCTTCCAAAGCTTAATAACTGCATAGATGCTATCGAGCATGGTGTTTCAAGGGTACATATTCTTGATGGACGTATCCCACATTGCCTTCTTCTTGAAATATTTACTAACAAGGGTGTTGGTACAGCTATTCTTTCAGAAGGAGCAGAGAAGTTTTTTGAAACTAATCTGTAATATCGTAAGGCTTAAGAAAGCAGAATGATTCCAACATCATAAAACGTCATAAAATGTATGATAAAAAAGAGCATATGGTTTTATTCTTTTTTTATCGTATATCAGGAAAGGAAAAGTATATGGAAACTAAACAGATTATAGAAACAGCTGAAGAAAAACTGATTCATACATATAACAGATATCAGATTGTACTTGATAAAGGTGATGGAGTAAGGTTATATGATACTGATGGAAAAGAGTATCTTGATTTTGGTGCAGGTATTGCTGTATTCGCACTTGGTTATAACAATAAAGAATATAACGATGCACTTAAGTCACAGATAGATAAGCTTATTCATACATCAAACTATTTTTATAACGAACCAGCTGTCAGCGCTGCACAGGCTATAACTAAGGCATCTGGCATGGACAGGGTATTTTTTACAAATAGTGGTACAGAATCTATAGAAGGTGCTATAAAGCTTGCTAAGAAGTATGCTTATTTAAAGACAGGAAGAACAGATTCTGAAATCATTGCAATGCATCATTCATTTCATGGAAGAAGTATGGGAGCGCTTGCTGTTACAGGTAATAAACATTACCAGGAAGCATTTGGTCCTATGATACCAGGAATAAAATTTGCAAATTATAATGATCTTGAAAGCGTTAAACAGTTGGTAAATGACAAAACTTGTGCTATTATATTTGAGACAGTACAGGGTGAAGGTGGAATATATCCAGCAACTAATGAGTTCATACAGGGTGTAAGAAAGCTCTGTGATGAGAAGGGTATTCTTCTTATACTTGACGAAATACAGTGTGGTATGGGAAGAACAGGTACAATGTTTGCATTCCAGCAGTATGGCGTAAAGCCGGATATTCTTACAGTTGCTAAGGCTTTAGGCTGTGGTGTGCCTGTAGGAGCTTTCCTTGCTACAGAAGAGGTGGCAAAGGCATTAGTTCCAGGTGACCATGGTACAACATATGGAGGAAACCCACTTGCATGTGCTGCAGCTACGAAAGTATTTGAGTTGTTTGAGAAACAGAATATACTTGCTAATGTTAAGGAAGTATCAGCTTATCTGGAAAAGAAGCTTGATGAGCTTGTGAAGGACTATGATTTTATAGTTGAAAGAAGAGGACTAGGACTTATGCAGGGACTTGAACTTTCAATCAGTCCTAAGGATGTTATAGCCAGGGCATTAGATAACGGACTTATTCTTTTCTCAGCAGGAACTAATGTAATCAGAATGGTTCCACCACTTGTGATAACTAAGAGTGATGTTGACGAGATGATAGATAAATTAAAGAAGTCACTCTAAAGCATTAATAAAAACATCGTATGGTCAATGGTGGATTATCTGGTTGAGTGTTCCTTAAGTATATGAAAAGGTTGGAAAGATTATGAAGATAATTAAAAGACTTATATCAGTCACCATGGTATGTGTTATGCTTATATCAGTAACGGCATGTGGCGGGACTGACAGGGATGAGGAAGCAAGAAAACTTGATATAGAAACACCTGTAACGATTAATGTCTGGTATGATAATAAAGATTATGAAAGATACCTTAATACCGTTGCATCAGGGCTTAAAGCTGCTAATAACCTTATTACGGTTAATCCTGTGTATATTGAAGCACAGGATATAATAGACACATTATATACTGAAACTGTAAGAAACAATAATGCACCAGATGTATATCTTATGTCTGCAGAGAACAGTGATAAGGCATATCTTCTTGGACTTATGCTTGAAAATGATTCATATGGTGATATATATAATGAAAAGATATATGGAAAAGCTGCTATTAAATCAGCATCATATAAAGGAAAGTTATATGGTTATCCTGTAAGCTTTGATATGCCGGTTATGGTATATAATAAAAAATACGCTTCATCTGTTGATTCATATGATGAGATAAAACAGATAAGTGATAATTACCAGGTTACAGAAGAAAACCAGAATATAAAGAAGGTATTTGATTTTGATGCATCAGATATGCTTATTAATTATCCATACGTTGGACGATATATGAATATAGGTGGAGATGTATCAGAGAATGCTGATATATTTACGATAGATGAGCTAAACTTTAAGAGAGCACTTAAGGAATATGCTTCATTAAAAAACACATTTGGAATAGACAGAAATGAGTCAACACACGATTCATGTCTTGATGAGTTTACACAGAATAAACTGCTGTATACGATAGTAAATACAAGTGATTTAAAAAAGATTGATGATTCTGGTGTGTCATATGGCATTATACCGGTTCCTTATCTTTCAGAGGGTCTTGAATCAGTTCCTATGTCTATAACGACACTTGCTGTTGTCAATCCGTATACATCTGATATTTCAGTTGCAAAGACAGTTGCCAGAGCGATATCATATGATTATGCAGCGGATATGCAGGCACTCAGCGGTCATGTGAGTGCACGTGCAGACCTTATTAAAAAAGGGAGAAAAGCAGATAACACAGATTATAATATGCTGCATGATATATATTCTGATAGTATAGTTAAAGCTAAGTATGTGGGCGTACAGAATATATATACAAGATATGAAATACTTATTCATCAGATATGGGATGGAAAGAGTGTTGATGATGCGTACAATGAGTTCCATAAAGGCGTAGAGAGTTTTCTTACATCTATAAGATAAGGACTTTATAGTTATAAGAGCTGTAAGAGTTATAAAAACATATATAAAACGGGTATAAATCCTGCTATTTGACCAATATTAATTAGTAGTTAAACTATTATGGAGGTTGGTTAGATGGCAGGATTTATTATTGCTATTGTATCTGGAGCTCTTATGAGTATTCAGGGAATATTTAACACAAATCTTACGAAAAGCAGCAGTATATGGGTGGCAGCTGGCTTTGTACAGCTGACAGCACTTGCAACGTGTCTTATTATGTGGTTTTTTAATGGAAGACCTGAAGTTAGCGGGGTGTTAAGAGTTGATAACAAGGTGTCACTGTTAGGCGGTGTTATAGGAGCATTTATTACATTTACAGTAGTTAAGAGTGTATCAGAGCTTGGAATAGCCAAAGCAGAAATAACAATAGTGGTGTCACAGGTAATAGTAGCTTATTTAATAGAGCTTTTTGGATTGTTTGGAAGTAAAAAAGCTGAGTTTTCGTGGCTTAAACTGCTCGCACTCATAATAGCAGCCGGAGGCGTGTTTATGTTTTATATGGTGGGGAAAAATGAGTCATAAAAATGTATACACTTAATATTTTAATGATTTAAACTAATATAATGATGTGAATGTCAAAAGTAAATTTTGACTCATTCATCATACAATTATAATGACAAAATATCAAAAAAAATATATAATGTGCGTGAACGAAAAACTAAAAAATCTAAATATATAGTGTATGGTTTAATTAAGAAAAATAAGCATAGAATAAAGCTTGAAAGAAAGTCATAATAAAGTATAAATAATGATAAAATCATAATAGATAAGAGAGGTTGATATACATGGAAGATTTATTTAAAGTAACAGGAGAAGTAACACTGAAAAAAGGCGGCGGACGTGAACTTAAGGCTGGTGGTATGTGGATATATGATAACGAAATTGATACATATTCCAGTGGTGTCATAGATGGAGGACTTATAGAGCTTCATGATTTTGATGGATATTTTATGGGGATAGGTTTTGTTAACAGAAAGTCTAAAATAACAGTAAGAATGTTATCAAGACATGAAAGAAATATAGATGAAGCATTTATAGAACAGAGGGTAAGGGCAGCAGTAGAATATCGTCTTAAAACAGTTGATACATCTTCATGCAGACTTATATTTGGTGAGGCAGATTTTCTGCCAGGTATAGTTATAGATAAGTTTTCAGATGTGCTTGTAGTAGAATCTTTAGCACTTGGTATAGACAGACTTAAGCCTTTGATAGTTGATAAACTAAAGATGGTTTTAGCTGAAAATGGTATGACTGTCCGTGGCGTATACGAAAGAAGCGATGCCAAAGTAAGACTTCTTGAAGGAATGGATAGATTCAAGGGTTTCATAGGAGAAGAATTCGATACAAAGGTAGAGATAGCCGAGAATGGTGTGAAATATTATGTTGATGTACAGGATGGACAAAAGACAGGCTTTTTCCTTGACCAGAAATATAACAGAAGGGCTATTGGACATCTCTGTAAGGGAGCTAAAGTGCTTGACTGTTTTACACATACGGGTTCCTTTGCGCTTAATGCAGGAATATCAGGTGCCACAAGCGTTCTTGGAGTGGATGCATCAGAGCTTGCAGTAAGTCAGGCAAGAGAGAATGCGAAGCTTAATGGACTTGAGAATATAGTTCATTTCCAGTGTGCAGATGTGTTTGATCTTTTACCAGAGCTTGAGAAGAAGGGCGAAAAGTTTGATGTTGTTATATTAGACCCACCAGCGTTTACCAAGTCAAGAAATTCTATTAAGAATGCAGTTAAGGGTTACAGGGAGATTAATCTTCGAGGTATGAAGCTTGTTAAAGACGGAGGATTTCTTGCAACATGCTCATGCTCACATTTTATGGATCCAGAGCTATTTACCAAGACTATCGGGGAAGCAGCAAGAAATGTACATAAAAGACTAAGACAGATAGAATACAGAACACAGTCTCCTGACCATCCTATATTATGGGCGGCTGATGAATCACTGTATCTTAAGTTTTACATCTTCCAGGTTGTAGACGAACGCTAGGCGTTTGTCTGCAACCTGAAAATAAGGATCCTGCTTATTATATGGCTGTTAATATTCAGAAGCTTTTTCAGAAAGCTTTTCAAGTACTTCATAAGGCACGAAAAGATGTCCAAAACCACGTCCTAACTTGATGTTTGGTTTGTTAGCACCATGATAATCAGAGCCGCCTGATATAAGAAGATTATGTTTTGCGGCTATTTTTCTTATATAGCGTTCATCTGCCGGCTTGTATGTTGAATATATGGCCTCTATTCCGTCAATGCCAGCACTGCATACATGTTCAAGCAATGCATTCATCTGGTCTTTTCCTAAGTGATATAAAACAGGATGTGCCAGTATGGCAGCACCATGAGCTTTATGTATCACAGCTATTGCTTCTTCTGGGTCAACCTTGTGTCTGTTTACAAAACAGGGCTTTCCAGGTGATAAATATCTGTCAAAGGCTTCATTTCTATCACCTGTATATTTGTTTTTTACAAGATAATCAGCAAAATGAGCTCTTGTAATAACAGCATCAGGATAAAGCTCACACATTTTATCATAAGTGATGTTAATGCCGATATCACAGAATTTCTCGCACATCTGGATATTTCTGTCAATTCTTGACTGGCGCTGGTATATAAGATAATCATTAATCTGTTTGTTGTTATGATCTAAAAACAGTCCGACAATATGAACCTCGGTGTTATTAAAGTTAGTGCTTAGCTCAACACCCGGAATTAATTCGACAGAGCTGTTTTTAGCTGCATCAAGGGCATCGGGTATACCATCAAGAGTATCGTGGTCAGTAAGTGCAATAGCACTTAAGCCTTCATTCTCTGCAAGTTTAATAAGTTCTTTAGGAGTGTTGGTTCCATCAGAATATGTTGAATGAACATGTAAATCAACCTTTTTCATAGTAATCCTCCATTCTTGCGCTGCTTCTTTGCGCATCTCAAGTTAAAATGTATCTGGTATTTTAGATGTATTATAACCCATAAAATGTATAAATGCATGGTTTTGTTGTTTATATAAATCATTGATAAGTTGTTTCATCAGATAAATTATTTGGTGAATATTTTATAGATATTTCAGATAAATTATTTCACACATAGTTCATTGAGAGTATGACATAGAATATGGTATACTATGTATAAACTTGAGCTGCGCAAAGAAGCTGCGCAAGAATGGAGGTTTATTATGGCAAGACAATTAGTCATTGGTGGATTTTACAGACATTTTAAAGATAAATTATATCAGGTTAAAGGAACAGCAATACATTCTGAAACTAAGGAAAAGATGGTTATATATCAGGGACTTTATGGTAGCTATGAGATGTATGTAAGACCATATGATATGTTTCTTAGTGAAGTTGATCATATAAAATATCCTGATGTGGTACAAAAATACAGATTCGAACTTATTGATATAAAGACAGGTAAATCACTAGAAGCTGATTATGAAGAGAACAATCAGAATATGGAATCAGAGAAATCAGAAGAATTAGAAGAATTAGAAGAATCGAAAGAATCGAAAGAATCAGAAGAATCGGAAGAATCAGAGGAAGACAGCAAGCTTATAAGATTCCTTGATGCGTATGATTATAAAGAGAAGCTTGATATTCTCACATCAATGAGGGGAGAACTTAATGATGGACTTATAGATATCATGGCAGAGTCAATAGAGGTGGCTGTTCCAGAGGGAGACATAACAGACAGATATAATTCACTTAGAAAATGTCTGATGGCACATACAAAATATGAAGGCCTTAGATTAAGACAATAATAAAAAATAATAAACTATTCAGATAATATAGTAAAATAGTTGTTTTGAATAACATAATTATCTGACAATTAACATAATATATGCATAAAAAGAAAAAATATTCAATAAAATTTGCAATTCACTTAAAATGTGTATAACTATGTGGATATTGTGGAAAAGTATATGGAAAAGTTAGACTAAATATAATACTGATTGCATAAGTTGTTAATAAGTGATATTATTTACGCGGTAACAAGAGAAATTAAATAATCACATAGGTATGATGATGGAGGTCAATTATGAATATAGTAGTATTAGCCGGAGGTACAAGTACAGAAAGAGACATTTCTATTATGACAAGTGTTAAGGTATGTGAGTCACTTAGAAGAAATGGTCATAATGCTAATATTATAGATGTATTTTTTGGAATAGAAGACAAGGCGGCAGAGACATTTTTTGATGATAACGGCAGTGATCTTGAAAAGATAGCGGCTGATATGAAGAAGAAAGATATTCTTGTTGATGATGAGCTTGCAGACAGAAAAAAGAGTAGCAAGGGCTTTTTTGGTGATAATGTGTTAGCGCTCTGTTTGAAGGCTGATATTGTATTCATGGGACTTCATGGAAGCAATGGTGAAGATGGTAAGATTCAGGCAGTGTTTGAACTTATGGGAATAAAGTATACAGGTACAGACTATATAAGCAGTGCTATATCAATGAGTAAGGAACTTACAAAGAAAGTACTTGTTCCAGATGGTATTCCTATGCCTAAGGGAGTGGCGCTTAAGAAGGGACATAAGATAGAATACGTTCCTTACCCTTGTGTTGTAAAGCCATGCTGTGGTGGTTCAAGTGTAGGTGTATCTATTGTTTCCAATGAATCTGAATTCAAGAGTGCTTTAACAGAAGCATTTTCGTATGAGGATAATATACTAGTGGAGGAATATATAAAGGGCAGGGAATTCTCTGTAGGTGTACTTGATGGAAAAGCACTTCCAGTTATAGAGATAGAACCTTTAGAAGGCTTCTATGATTATAAAAACAAGTATAAGGCAGGAGCAACTAAGGAGACATGTCCAGCGGACCTTCCTAAGGAGATATCAGAAAAAATGCAGAGATGGGCAGAAAAAGCATGTGAATCTGCCGGGGTAACTACATATGCAAGAGTTGATCAGCTGCTTACAGAAGATGGCAGCATATACTGCCTTGAGATTAACACCCTTCCTGGTATGACAGCTACAAGTCTTTTACCACAGGAGGCACAGGCAGCTGGTATTTCATATGATGAATTAACTGAAAAGATAATAGAGATATCGCTTAAAAGATATGAATAAAAATATGGAGAACGAATATGCGTGGAATGACGTTAAGAGCCATGACAGAAGCCTGTAATGGCGTATATTATGGAAATGAAGCTAATCTTGAAAAAGAAGTTTCTGATATAACAACAGATAGCAGAAAGGTTACTAAAGGAAGCCTGTTTATTGCGATATGTGGAGAAAGAACAGACGGACACAAGTATATTGATGGCTGTTTTGAAGCAGGAGCTCTCTGCGTTATATCAGAAAAAGAACTTCCGGGACAGAAGAATTCATATATCAGGGTAAAGTCAAGTCTTCAGGCATTGAAGGATCTGGCGTTATTGTACAGAAATAATCTTGATATCAAAGTTGTTGGCATAACAGGAAGCGTTGGCAAAACAAGTACGAAAGAAACAATAAGCTATGTTCTTGAAGAAAAATATAAGGTTTTAAAGACAGAGGGCAACTTCAACAACGAAATAGGACTTCCGCTTACCGTATTCAGATTAAGAGATGATGATGAAATAGCAGTTCTTGAGATGGGAATAAGTGATTTTGGTGAGATGGAAAGACTATCAGAGATTGCACAGCCTGATATAGGTGTTATAACTAATATAGGTTTGTGTCATCTTGAAAATCTTAAGACAAGAGATGGAATACTGAAGGCAAAAACAGAGATGTTTAAACATCTTAAACCAGATGGTATTGCCATACTTAATGGTGATGATGATAAGCTTATAACAGTTGATGAGGTAAATGGAAAAAAACCGGTAAGATTCGGAATCAGCTACAAGGATGGTGTTTATGCGAGTGATATTAAGAATCTTGGGTTAGATGGAACAAGCTTTGTTATCAATGGTCTTAGCTGTGATGATACAAGCAAAGCATTTGAAGTGACAGTTCCAGTACCTGGATATCATATGGTATATAACGCACTGGCAGCAGCCTGCGTAGGTGCACAGTCAGGACTTACCAGTGTCCAGATACAGACAGGAATCTCTAAACTAAAAACTATAGCAGGAAGAAACAATATAATAAAAACAGATAAATATACAATCATAGATGATTGCTATAATGCTAACCCTGTTTCAATGAAAGCATCGGTTGATGTAGTTAATATGGCGCTTGGAAGAAAGGTATGTATATTAGGCAGCATGTTCGAGCTTGGAAGTGATGAAAAAAATCTTCATTATGATGTAGGGCAGTATATAGGAACAAGGAATATAGATGTGTTAATAACTATAGGTGAGCTTGCAAAGCATATAGCTATGGGAGCGGCTGATTACAAGGAAACACATTATGAAGCATATGAGTGTGATATACACAGCTATGAAACTATAGATGATTTTGAAAAAGAAGCCGGCAGTATTATAAAAAATGGTGACAGTATTCTTATAAAGGCATCACATGCTATGAACTTTGACAGGATAGTTACTATGCTGTCAGAACAATAAAACAGATTACAGAACGGAGAATAAATATATGAAGAAAATGAAAAGAATTATAATATGCGTTACTGCAATTATGCTTATGTTGTCCTTTGTGGCATGTAAAAACAGCAAAAATTCAGAACTTACAGGAAGCTGGACAGGCAGTAACGGAGGCTATGAGATAGCTTTTACTTTTAATGAGGATGGAACAGGTGTAATGTCTATAAGTGGTATCCAGTTAAATATAAGTTATTCAGTTGATGGTGAGAAGCTTACAATCAATAAGACAGTTCTTGATGGAACACAGACAGAAGATTATACATACAAGTTATCTAATAAAGGCAAGAAGCTTACACTTACAAGTGCTTCTGGCGAAACAGAGCTTACAAAGAATTAAAATGATACCGGGATTGTGGGAGTGCGTAACATAAGAACAATCCGTGTGTATAAAAGCAAGCCGGGGGTTTTTGCCCCCGGCTTCATTAAAATATAATTCTATATATTAAATATCTTATTCATAGCTGGTATTTTTTTCATAAGAAGTTTTGTGATATAGTAAGCAGCTATGCCATATATAATGCCTGTTACAGTTCCTGCTAATACATCTGTAGGATAGTGTACAGTTAAATATAGTCTTGATACAGCTATTAATGCAGCAAGAACAAGTGCTGCAATTCCTTCTTTTTTCTGCCACATGAATATAGCTGTTGCAGCTGCAAATGATGCAGAGGAGTGACCAGAAGGAAATGAATAATCATGTATTGTCTGAAATATTCCATAAAGATTTTCAAAATTGTTACTGATTACAAAATTCTGGCCTTCAACCCAGAACGCACGAGGCCTTGCCCACATATGCTTCATAATACCATTGCAGAAGATGAGTGAAAGAATAAGGGCTATTGCCATTGACAGACCAACCTTTTTATATCGTTTTGGCAATATAATAAGCATAGCAGCAGCTAATATTATCCAAAATATCCCTCCATTACCAAGAGTTGTTATAAAGTACATTATAGGGTCTGTTATCGGGTTATGAAGAGATTCAAACCAGTGTAATATCTGAATTTCCATATAAGCAATCCTTTCTATTATTTATTGAATGTTAAAAATATGTAAAAATTATAGATAAAAACATTGGTTATGTCAATTTTTAAATCTTATAGTACGTTCACAGCTTGTTTTTCCCTTCTGATTCATAAATCCATAGCTGTATTCTTCTGTAATAAGTATGTCTATGAGCATATTATCTGTGTCAGCATATAAAACAGAAATAGTAAAAGTTCCATCAGAATTGATGCTTTTTTTAAAGGCTTCGTTAAATATAAGCATCATATCATACAGCATAGATTCGCTATTATTTACAGTAGATGTAAAACCAGATAAACCAGAATTATAAGACGACGTTGTCTTTTTTACGGCATAATCAAAGGCATCATTGATATTCTGGTTTATTTCCATGTCACGATAGTTTTTATTGATGATTGAACAGTGAATCATAATTACGAGTAATATTATAATGGTTAAGCAGCTGCTGCTGATTGCAATGCGCATAAGTTCACCCCGTTTCTTTAATAACTGATACTATTGAACTAAAGGAGCACATTTTTTCTATATTAAATATGCCGGATTTAACAGGATACATAATAGTAACATTATAGTAGTCGTAATTATTAACTGTATCAAAATATTCTAAGTCTATAGAACTGTTATACTGCATAGCGAGATTGTTTATCTTATGGTAAGTCAGGTTGTCGATATCGTGGGAGGGAGAGCTGTTGGCATGTATAGTTATTGTATCTTTTATATATTGCTGTAATTCCTGACCCTTGCATATACTTTTATTGATAAATATAAAATCAAGTGAGATTATGCAGATAAGAGCCATTATGACAAGATAGACAGAGCTTTCAATAATTGATTTCATATTAAACTGGATAATCCTTTCTTAGATGTATTATTATTCAGGACCATGAAAATCAGATAAGCTTTGCCCTGAATATTATGATGTCAGTGATAAAACAAAACATTAAGCAGTGTGTTTTCAATCGATTCACATTTTGTAAGGAAAGCTGATATAAAGCCAATAGCTATACTAAAACAGATAAGCAGTATTATGATTCCGCCATATTCTTTTATAATAAATTCCATAAAACAGCAGCCTCCTTTAAGTCATAGTTTTATATAATAATTCTGAAAATGTGCCTATGGCAGGCAGCATAAATATGATAGCGACACCAATTTCGCCAAGCTTTTCAATAATAATATCCATAAGTACTCCTTTAAATGATTTTTGTGTGATTAAAGATATAGGGTTATGATTAACATCATGTCTACAGACATTTTCATAGCCATAAAAAATACAGGTATGTATTCCATGAATTTTAATATGCTTTCTTTGTCTTTATAGCTAAGCTCAGTCTGTTTGTTGATTAGATCGTTGTTGCGCTGTATAAGTGTGCTTATTGTTTCATCAATACCTTTTTCATCAAGCTCAGATACAGAGTAAAGAGTTCTTATTGTTGCCATTATATCGGTCTGTTTGTATTCGGAAAGAAATTCATAGTATGGTTTTATATCTGATGGATCAGCTTCTATATCGCGTATGAAATTATCAAGTGACAGCCTGATAAGATAAGGACAATCATCATAGGTATCCTCGATTGAAGCAATAAGTGGTTTGTTTCCAAGGTTAATGGCTACGTTTCTTAACCAGTCAGAGAAACAGCTCCTGAGATTGTTTATAACCTGTTTTTTAGCTCTTCTTTTGTTTATAAAAGGGTATGAGAGAATGGCTAAAACAGCGAGTGAAATATAAGCTGTTATCAGATATTTTTTCTTTATTATCATAAATATAAGAATAGCTATAAGTATGATGATCAGCGGTAATATGTGCAGAATAACAGATGAAATACTAGTCTTATAAGCAAGCTTATAGTTACGGACAGATTGCTCTTTATTGTCGGAGTCGTTTAGCAGGCTGCTGCCATAATTGGTCTGTGTATATGCGTAGAAGAAGATGCAGAGCAGTAAAAAGACAGTAGAGCTAAGCTGGAAGATATAGTTATTGGTTATACTGACGGAGCCTGTATTATACTTGTTAAGAATGCTGCACATAAGCATGGTTATTAATGAAAGTCCGATGCTTATAAATATGCCGGCAGTTGTATCACGTTTGATTATTTTTAATTCATATTCGTATTGATATATATTTTTCACCCATCTGTCAAAGTCTTTAAGAAGCACCTGCAGGGCGTTTTTATATCTGCCACCTTTAGTTTCAATATTTATCAGGAAATGGTGCAGTGTACGTACACGGCTGCAGTTATAGTTTTTTTCGATTATTTCAAGAGCTTCATAATATACATTATCTCCCATACCATATTCAAGTTCATCAAGAGCTTCTTTAAGCAGTGCTTTTAAATGACCATCAGCAATAGCATAAGTATCTGATAGTGCAGTGTGTATTTTGGGAGTTCGTATAAAAGAATAAACCATCTGATGAAGATAAATATCAACATCTGAGAATTCTTTCATTCTATGATTATTGTGGTACTTTTTTCTTATAAGAAGAGGAAGAATAAGAAGACTGCATATTATTATGCATAGTATATATTTAAGCTTCAGCTTGAAAATAAGACCAACCAATGTAATACAGCCAGTTACACCTATTATTGAGATGATGTATTTACGTAGAGAAAAGCTATATCCATATTCAGATATATCACCTGATATAGAAGTTAAGGAAAAGTATTTAATTAACTTTTTCATATATATTCATAATCCCCTTTTTACTGAATTTGTTTATAATAGTTTCCGGTATTTTTTCATCTGTGAAAGAGCCATCCTCATATATTATTGTACATTGGTTGTTTCCGTTTTCACGTGATAAAAAGCCTACCTGTTTTATACGTCTTTTTTCATGTTTATCACATTCGATAAGAATGACTAGATCGATGTATTTATATATGCTGTTTATGAATCTTTCGTTTATGTTGCTGCTTCCAAGCATGTTATACATACGGTCCGGTGTATCTCGTACATCATCAAGATGCATAGTCGTCATACAATATGAGCCGGTTGATAAACTGTTTAGAAGATGTGCAACCTCAGGACCGCGGGATTCCGATAGCAGGATCCAGTCAATGTTATGTCTTAGCCCGGCTTTTATAATATCAGGGTAAGTAATCTTATCATCCACGAAAAACTCAACACATTTTTTGTTAGGATTGATTTTTCTATAGTGGATTTCCTGATTGTCTTCATATACACCGGCTTTTTCGTTGTGTGGGATTTTGGTTGTGAGATATTTGACAAGTTCGGTTTTACCAGCGTGAGGCTGGCCTCCGACAACAATACTAAGATGTGCAGATACACTGTTTTCAAGAAGATTTATTATACTTTCAGGAGCGTATCTGGATTCGATAAGTGTCATATGGTCGAATCTTAGATATTCAGGTATTTTTCTGATGGACATACTTTTTTTCTGACATCTGGATTCATGCCATATAGATATTCTTAAGTTCTCTGTGTTAGCTTCAAGTATGGGGCGGCTGCGGTTGAACTGTACGCCCATAATGTTAGCAAGCTTTATGGATATATTTTCAACATACTTGTCGCTTAGTTCCTTGCCTGATATGTAGCTCCCGATGCCAAGCTCTGTTATCCATAGATTATAGCCATCCCATTCAATATCAGTTATTTTTTCGTTATCTATTTCGTCTGATATTTCGCTGAATAATTCGTCTTTGTTTTTTTCTATTAATTCTTTTAAGTCTAAGCTGTTCATAATCTCCTCGTCTTTACTACAATGTTCTGCACATCTGTTAAAAATGCTGCAAAATCACATCACAACATGTTAATAGCTGCATTATATTATGGCGTGTTAAAAGCATTGCGGATCTGTGTTTCATATTCGATTCCACTGACAGCTGTTTTGGTTTTGTTTGAAATAGTTGTAACGACAGCAGCTGTTAGAAGAAGTGCTGCAAGTACTCCTGCAAGGGCAATTATAACCTTTCCGTAATGTTCTATGATATCATGCATATAAAATACCTCCTTTTGATATATAAAATAAATAAAATGATAAAACAAAAAATAATCTTATAAAAAAATAAAGTTAATGGGAAACAAAATACCTGACAGGTAATGATAATACATATTGAGTTAATACATAAATTCTCTTAGATATAATGATAAGCGCTTTTCATGTTGTTACTATAACACTATATTTTGTATTTGTAAAGTAATATTTTTAAATTTTTTCTTTTATTTAAAAACATATAGTAAATATAATTGTATTTTGTTTGTATTTTATTTTTTTATGTATTGACATTTGAACATAATGTGCTAATATAAAACTGCTTTTATAAAGTACATTTATAAAAGCGATTTCAAAATGATATAAAGAATAAAAAAGTAACAGTATGTACAATAATGTGCAGAATGGAGGTACAGAATTAAGATGAATAATGAAATGTGTGTTGAAAAGATGCCGATAACAGAAGAATATCTTGAGAAGATGAATGCATATTGGCGTGCAGCTAACTATTTATCAGCAGCCCAGTTGTATCTTTTGGATAACCCTCTTTTAAGAGAGCCTTTAAAGGCAGAGCATATTAAGAAAAAGATAGTAGGACATTGGGGAACAGTTCCTGGACAGAATTTTGTATATTGCCATATGAACAGGGCTATTAAGAAATATGATCTTGATATGGTTCTTATATCTGGTCCTGGACATGGTGGTAACTTCTTTGTAGCTAACTCTTATCTTGAGGGAACATACAGCGAAGTATATCCTAATGTAAGTCAGGATATGGCTGGTCTTAAGAAGCTTTGCAAGCAGTTTTCATTTCCAGGAGGAATCTCAAGCCACGTTGCCCCTGAAACACCTGGTTCTATCAATGAGGGTGGTGAGCTTGGATATTCAATAGCACACGCATTTGGTTCAGTATTCGATAATCCGGATCTTATCACTACATGTATTGTAGGTGATGGAGAAGCTGAAACAGGTCCATTAGCAACTGCATGGCACTCTAATAAGTTTCTTAATCCTGTTACGGATGGTGCAGTACTTCCTATATTACATCTTAATGGATATAAGATCAGTAACCCTACAGTATTCTCACGTATATCTCATGACGAGATAGAGAGCTTCTTCCATGGCTGTGGCTGGAAGCCATACTTTGTTGAGGGTGATGATCCTATGACTATGCATAAAAAGATGGCAGAGACTGTTGATACTGTTATTGAAGAGATAAAGGAAATACAAAGACAGGCAAGACAAGAAGGAAAAACTGAACGTCCATTCTGGCCTATGATCGTTCTTAGGACTCCTAAGGGCTGGACAGGTCCTAAGGTTGTTGATGGCAAAGAAATAGAAGGAACCTTCAGAGCACATCAGGTACCAATAATGATGGATAAGCCAGAACATTTACAGCAGCTTAATGAATGGTTAGAGAGCTATAAGCCAGAAGAACTGTTCGATGAAAATGGCAGACTCATCCCTGAATTAAAAGCACTTGCACCAGAAGGTGATCATAGAATAAGTGCTAATCCACATGCCAATGGAGGTAAGCTTTTAAGAGATTTAAGACTTCCTGATTTCAGGGATTATGGTGTTGATGTTCCATTCCCAGGAGCTAAGGAAGGTCAGGATATGATTGAGCTTGGAGGCTTTATAAGAGATATCTTTAAGCTAAATGAAGAAACAAAGAATTTCCGAATCTTTGGACCAGATGAAACTATGTCTAACAGATTAGGAAAGGTGTTTGAAGAAACAAACAGAGACTGGAACAATGCACTTAAGGATAATGATGAATTCCTTGCTAAAGATGGACGTGTAATGGATTCAATGCTTTCAGAGCATATGTGTGAGGGATGGTTAGAGGGGTATCTTCTTACAGGCCGTCATGGTTTCTTTGCAAGCTATGAAGCATTTATAAGAATAGTTGATTCTATGGCTGCTCAGCATGCAAAGTGGTTAAAGGTATGTTCACAGCTTCCATGGAGACAGTCTATAGCATCACTTAACCTTATTCTTTCATCAAATGTATGGCAGCAGGATCATAATGGATTCACACATCAGGATCCAGGCTTCCTTGACCATATTGCAAATAAGAAGGCAGATGTTGTAAGAATGTATCTTCCACCAGATACTAACTGCCTGCTTTCATGCTTTGATCACTGTATAAGAAGCCGTGATTATGTAAATGTTCTTGTGACATCTAAGCATCCAAGACCACAGTGGCTTACTATGGAACAGGCTGTTAAGCATTGTACACAGGGCGTAGGTATCTGGGAATGGGCAAGTAATGACCAGGGTGAAGAACCAGATGTTGTAATAGCAGGTTGTGGTGAAACACCTACACTTGAGGCACTTGCAGCTGTAACTATATTAAGAGACAACATGCCAGAGCTAAAGATCAGATTTATCAACGTAGTTGACCTGTTCAAGCTTCAGTCTAATACACAGCATCCACATGGCCTTTCAGATACAGATTATGATGCATTGTTTACAAAGGATAAGCCAATTATATTTGCATTCCATGGCTATCCAACACTTATACATGAGCTTACATATTACAGACATAACAGAAATCTTCATGTATTCGGATATCAGGAAGAAGGTACAATCACAACTCCATTCGATATGAGAGTACAGAATGAGATTGACAGATATCATCTTGTTGAGGCAGTTATTAATGCACTTCCTCAGCTTGGAAACAAGGGCTCATACCTTCTGCAGAAGATGAGAGACACACTTGTTGCACATAAGCAGTATATAAGTGAGTATGGCATGGATCTTCCTGAGGTTCAGGAATGGAAATGGCATACACCAGAAAACAGATAAAATATATAACTGGTATGTATGGGGCTGGTTTAAAAAATGTTAAATAAAAATCATTGTACATATTGCAAAATACAAAGAAAAATAATATTATATAAGTAACTTTTTGCAATGTATTTATTAAAAGTACAGGGTTACTATAACCGGATATGGAAAATGCGATAACAGATATGCATTTTCCATATTCAGGTTTAACAGAATGGAGGATTTTACAATGAATAACAAACCAGAGATTAAGATTGGTATTGTAGCAGTAAGCAGGGATTGTTTCCCTGAAAGTTTATCAGTTAACAGAAGAAAGGCACTTGTAGAAGCATATAAAAACAAGTATGATGCAGCAGATATCTATGAATGTCCAGTATGCATAGTAGAAAGTGAGATACATATGCAGCAGGCACTTGAAGATATAAGAAAAGCAGGCTGTAATGCACTTTGTGTATATCTTGGTAACTTTGGTCCTGAAATATCAGAAACTATGCTTGCAAAGTATTTTGATGGTCCTAAGATGTTTGTTGCAGCAGCAGAGGAAACATCAGCCAATGGCGGACTTGTAGGCAACAGAGGAGATGCTTACTGTGGTATGCTTAATGCAAGCTATAATCTTAAGCTAAGAGGTGTTAAGGCTTATATTCCTGACTATCCTGTAGGAACAGCGGATGAATGTGCAGATATGATTCATGAGTTCCTTCCAGTTGCAAGAGCTGTATATGCACTTAATAATCTTAAGATAATAAGCTTTGGCCCAAGACCTAATAACTTCCTTGCATGTAATGCACCTATTAACCAGTTATACAATCTTGGAGTTGAGATTGAAGAGAACTCAGAGCTTGACCTTTTTGAAAGCTATAACAAGCATGCTGGTGATGAAAGAATTCCTTCAGTAGTAAAGAGTATGGAGGATGAGCTTGGAGCTGGTAACAAGAAGCCAGAGATTCTTTCTAAGCTTGCACAGTATGAACTTACACTCCTTGACTGGATAGAGGCACATAAGGGCTCAAGAAAGTATGTTGCCATAGCAGGAAAATGCTGGCCGGCATTCCAGACACAGTTTGGTTTCGTACCTTGCTATGTTAATTCAAGACTTACAGCTATGGGTATTCCTGTATCATGTGAGGTTGATATATATGGAGCACTTAGTGAGTTCATCGGAACTGTTGTAAGTAACGATACGGTTACACTTCTTGATATTAACAATACGGTACCTTCAGATATTTATAATGAAGATATCAAGGGTAAGTTTAACTACACAATCAAAGATACATTTATGGGCTTCCATTGTGGTAACACAGCTTCAGGCAAACTTGCATTCTGTGAGATGAAGAATCAGATGATCATGGCACGTTCACTTCCAGAAGAGGTTACTAATGGAACTCTTGAGGGAGATATTGTCCCAGGAGATATCACATTCTTCAGATTACAAAGTACTTCTGACAGCCAGTTAAGAGCATATATAGCACAGGGTGAGGTTCTTCCTGTAAGAACACGTTCATTCGGTTCAATCGGAATATTTGCAATTAATGAGATGGGAAGATTCTACAGACATGTACTTATAGAGAAGAATTATCCTCATCATGGTGCAGTTGCATTTGGACATTTTGGAAAAGCATTATTTGATGTATTTAAATATATCGGTGTTGAAGATATTGCTTATAACCAGCCAGCAGGTGTACTTTACAAGTCTGAGAATCCATTTGCATAGCTTTGGACGTCAGATTTAATATATTTACTTACTAAAGATAAGCTAAAGAATAAAGTTAAGCTTTAGCCAGTTAACCAGCGGGATGGACATAAGAGATTACAGCAGCATATTGCTTATCTGGTGATCATAATATTAGTCCATTCCGCTTTTTTATTAGATAAGATAATATGAGATAATATGAGTGTCATTAAGTTCCAAATGCTTATTTTATGGAAACAGCGGCAAATACCTCTGCTCATGCAGGGGCAGTCGCATTTTGCTTTGCAAAACAAGGAGGTCATTTATGTATTATATAGGAGTGGATTTAGGAACATCATCAGTAAAGATTATACTTATGGAGGCTTCGGGTAACATAGTTAACACGGTTTCTAAGAGTTATCCGATAGATTTTCCTAAGCCAGGCTGGTCAGAACAGAATCCGTATGACTGGTATGATAAAACATGTGAAGGCATAAGAGAGCTTGTTGCAGGATATAACAAAGACGATATTGCAGGAATAAGCTTTGGTGGACAGATGCATGGGCTTGTTATATTAGATGAAGATGATAATGTTATAAGACCGGCTATTTTATGGAATGATGGAAGAACAACTAAAGAATGTGATTATCTTAATAATGTTATCGGAAAATATAAGCTTACAGAATATACAGCTAATATTGCATTTGCAGGCTTTACAGCGCCAAAGCTTCTGTGGGTTGAGGAAAATGAGCCACAGAATTTTAAAAAAATAGCTAAAATAATGCTTCCAAAAGATTATATAGCGTATAGATTTACAGGGGTTCATTGTACGGATGTTTCTGATGCATCTGGTATGTTACTGCTTGATGTAAAGAAACGTGACTGGTCTGATGAAATGATCAGAATATGCGGCATAACCAGAAAACAGCTTCCTAAGCTTTATGAAAGCTATGAAAAGGTCGGCTGCCTTACTAAAGAAGCAGCTGATACACTTGGATTGACAGACAAGGTGATAGTAGCCGCAGGCGCAGGAGATAATGCAGCAGCTGCTGTAGGAACTGGAACAGTAGGAGATGGTATGTGCAACATTTCACTTGGAACAAGTGGAACAATATTCATCTCTAACAAAGAGTTTGGTGTTGATAATAACAATGCTCTGCATTCGTTTGATCATGCGGATGGATGCTATCATCTTATGGGCTGTATGTTAAGTGCGGCATCATGCAATGGCTGGTGGATGGATACGATTCTTAAAGATAAGGATTATAAATCAGCACAGGAATGTATAACAGATGATATGTTAGGAAACAATCATGTTTATTTCCTGCCATATCTGATGGGAGAACGCTCACCTCATAACAATCCACTTGCAAGAGCTACATTTACAGGAATGACAATGGATAGTACAAGAACAGATATGACACAGGCGGTACTTGAGGGAGTAGCATTTGCAATAAGGGATTCCTTTGAGGTAGCTAAGGGGCTTGGTATTAATATAACAGAAACAAGAATGTGCGGTGGTGGTGCTAAAAGTGAGCTATGGTGCCGTATTATGGCTAATGTACTTGGTATAAAGGTTGACCTTTTAAAATCAGAGGAAGGTCCGTCTATGGGAGCAGCTATGCTTGCCATGGTTGCAGCTGGTGAATATGGAAGTGTAAAAGAAGCAGCAGATAATATAGTTAAGATATGTAAAACAATAGAACCACAAAAAGCGATTGCAGACAGATACAATTCACGTTATAATACATTTAAGCAGATATATCCAGCATTAAAGCCGGTATTTGATGAGATGTAGCTGTATATAACATGGCTTAAGCATACAGATATGCATAATACAGGTGCTTTTATGTGGATTTATGAGATTATCTTTTATGTGTATTTATAAGATTATCAAAGCAGATTATGAATAAGAGGAGATTACACTATGAAGTTTTTTATTGACACAGCTAATGTAGATGATATCAGAAAAGCTAATGATATGGGAGTTATATGTGGGGTTACAACTAACCCTTCATTAATAGCAAAGGAAGGCAGAGATTTTAATGAAGTAATAAAAGAGATTACAAGTATAGTTGATGGACCTATCAGTGGAGAAGTAAAGGCAACAACAGTAGATGCAGAAGGCATGATTAAAGAGGGACGTGAAATAGCAGCTATTCATCCTAACATGGTAGTAAAGATCCCAATGACAGTTGAAGGCCTTAAGGCGGTAAAGGTACTTTCATCTGAGGGCATTAAGTGTAATGTAACACTTATATTCTCAGCTAACCAGGCTCTTTTAGCAGCCAGGGCAGGCGCTGCATATGTATCTCCATTCCTTGGAAGACTTGATGATATATCACAGCCTGGCATACAGCTTATTGAAGATATAGTTGGTATATTTTCTAACTATGATATACAGACAGAGATTATCTGTGCAAGTGTAAGAAATCCAATACACATTACAGACTGTGCACTTGCAGGAGCTGATATAGCAACAGTTCCATATAAGGTTATAGAGCAGATGGTACACCATCCATTAACAGATGCAGGTATAGAAAAGTTCCAGAAAGATTATAAGGCAGTGTTTGGTGAATAAATGATATCTACAACTAGAATAACCACATCAGAGGTTAGAAAATATAATAAAAACAGAATATTCAGGCTCATATATAACAGTAACAGCATATCAAGACAGGAGATTGCTGATAAGCTTGGATTATCACTTCCAACTATCAACCAGAATATAAAGCTTTTAAAAGAAGAAGGACTTATTCTTCTGGAGGGAAACTTTGATTCTACTGGTGGAAGAAAAGCACAGATGATAACTGTAAATGCAGCGGCCAGATATGCTGTAAGTGTCAATATATGTCCTTTAGAGATAAGGACAAGTCTCATAGACCTTAATGGGGAAATAAAAGATGAGATAAGCCTTAAGACGGAGTTTGCTACTGATAGTGAGTATGGAGTCAAGGTATCCGAGCTTGTGGAAAATGTCATAAAGGCGAATCATATATCAAAGGACAATCTTTTAGGTGTTGGAATTACTATGCCAGGTATTTTTAACGAAGATAACAGCATGATTATATTTTCACCACCTCTTAAGGTTAAGAATTATAAGACTGAAAATATAACAAAGCATATACAATATGATTATATTGTCCAGAACGATGCAAGAGCTAACGCATTTGCAGATTATTGGTATTCACACAAGAATGAGAATACAGTCAGGGATGAATTAGAGGAAAAGCTGTATCTTATGGTCAGCGATGGTGTAGGTGGCGCATGTGTAAGCAACAACACTATTATGAAGGGTGAACATAACAGATATGGAGAATTCGGACATATGACACTTTATCCAGGTGGTAAGAAGTGCATGTGTGGAAGAAACGGCTGTCTTGAAGGATATGTGTCAACGAAGAACATATCAACAGACATAGGAATGACACTTGATGAGTTCTTTGAAAAGGTAGAGGAAAAAGATGAGAAGTGCACAAGGCTGTTTGATGAATACCTTGATAATCTCACAACAGGTATTAACAATCTTTATGTAATATTCGACAGAGATATTATTATAGGTGGAGTTATGTCAAGATACCTTACAGGATACGTGGAAGACATAAAAGCAAGACTTGTATCAAAGTTCTCTTTTGATACAGATGGAAGCTACTTTTCACTATCACAATGCACCTCCAAACGAGCCGATACCGGAGCCGCCATAATGTTCCTTACAAACTACATAAACAGCATATGATAATACCAGGGTCGAAAATACACAAAGCCGTTCGTGCTTGCACGAAAAAGGCTTTGTGTATTTTCGACCCGCCAAACATGAGAATGGAGCGATTTACGAAGATTTACTGTGTTAATCAGAAAGGGGATATATGAGGGGATTTACTACAACTAAATTAAAGAATATAATCAGTCTTGAACACTGCGTCGTTAGATTTGTTATGGCGTGGTGTTTTATTTGTATAATACAGACTATAACTATAAACAGCATGAATACTGCAATAAATGAACTGGAATATGTGAAGCTTGTTAACATGCCGGTCATGTATGCATGCATAATCATACTCACTCTGGCATTATATTATGTATTTTATAAGCTTGAGAAAAGGATGGGATATATGTCACGTCATATAGAGGGGATCATGCTTATAGTGCTTGTGCTTGTTTATGCATGCATATGCGTTTTCCAGTATAATGATATATATTTTGTAGCAGCAATGGCAGCACTTGTATCACTGTCGATTATATATTATGCAGGATATGCAGGAATAAATGGAGTGACACTTACGAGAAAAAGATATATTGCTGTTATAGCAGGAGCAGCAGCTTTGTATACATGCTTTGTCAGCTTCTGTATGGTGACAAGATATTTATCATATGGCTCACCTAATTTTGATATGGGGCTTTTTTCACAGATGTTTTATTATATGAAAACAACAGGAACGATGAATACTACAAGTGAAAGGGACTACCTTTTATCACATATGTGTGTGCATATATCCCCAGTGTTTTACCTTATATTACCTGTATACATGCTGTTTTCATCACCTGTCACACTGGAAATAATACAGCCTCTGCTCATAGCCTCAGCAGTAGTGCCATTAGCACTAATATGCCGCAGCAGAAAGCTGTCAAGGTGGGAAACAGCACTTATTATAATCATATACAGCTTTTATCCGGTTATAAGCGGAGGCTGTTTTTATGACATACATGAAAATATGTTTTTTCCGCTATTCCTGTGCATGTTTCTTTTGTTTATGGAAAAAGATAACAATATAGGAATGTGTATATCAGCGGTGCTTGTATGGCTGATAAAAGAAGATGCAAGTGTGCTTATGATGTTTGTTGGATTATATATGATGTGCGATAGCAGAAGGCGTAAAAAGGGTGTTATTCTTTTTATAACATCTGCTCTGTATTGTTTATGCGTTTGCCTGATTTTAAAAAATATAGGTACTGGTGTTATGTCGGGACGTTATAATAATATGATACCCAAGGGTAATGGAAATATGTTTTCGGTCATAAAGACAGCGCTTGCCAATCCAGCATATCTTGTGACACAGATATTTTCATCAGGTAAGATAACATTTATAATACAGACTATGGGTGTTCTTTTATTTTTACCGCTTGTTACTAAAAAGTGGTCAAGATACATCCTGACAGGTCCATATGTGCTGTTTAACCTTGTGACAGATTATCAATATATGCATAGTATATATTTTCACTACGTATTCGGTTCGGGTGTCCTTCTTATATATCTTACTATACTGAATGTGTCAGATATGGATATGCATAAGCGGCTGAAAATGTTATATATAACAGCTTCTGCTACGATAATATTCTTTACGTCATATAACATGCCAAAGCTTGAAAATGCTGTTGGTTATTTTAATGAGGGCAGGCAGGAAACATATAGGATAATAGATGAAGGACTGTCATATATACCTGATGATGCGAGTGTTACAGCAACAACGTTTTTATGTGCCAGATTATCAGAACGAAAAGAACTGTATGAGTTATATTATACGGATAAAAGTACAGAATACATAGCACTTGATTTAAGAGGACATAATAAAGATTATGATGAAAATAAATATTTGCAGGACAGCAGATATGAAACAATTTATTATTCAAAGGGAAAGATAGCTGTATTCAGGGATACATTATATAAATGATTGCGGAATGATTATTGAATAAATTGCAGGATTTGATATAATTAGACTATATGATGTCTTTATGGACATTGACATGTAAAAGATGGAGGACAATAAGATGATAGCAGAATCTATGAAAGCACTTGTTAAAGGAAGCTCAGTAATAAGAGCTATGTTTGAAGAGGGTAACAGACTTGCCAGAATATATGGTGCAGAGAATGTATATGATTTCTCGTTAGGAAACCCTAATGTAGCGGCACCGGCAGAGGTTAATCAGGCGATTAAGGATGTAGTTGATGAAGAAGATTCTGTAGTCCTTCATGGATATATGAGTAACTCAGGCTTTGAGGATGTAAGAGAAGCTGTTGCACAGTCACTGAATAAAAGATTTGATACACATTTTAACAGCAGCAACATTGTTATGACAGTAGGAGCAGCAGGTGGTCTTAATACTATACTTAAGACTATTATTAACCCAGGTGATGAAGTTCTTACATTTGCACCATTCTTTGGAGAATACAGGAATTATGCATCCAACTTTGGCGCAAAGCTCGTTGCGGTATCTCCTGATACAAGTACATTCCAGCCTAAGTTTGATGAGTTTGAAAAGCTTATTAACAAGAATACAAAGGCAGTTATTATTAATAATCCAAACAACCCTACAGGTGTTGTTTATTCAGAAGAAACTATAAAAAAGCTTGCTAAGATTATGGAGGATAAGCAGAAGGAGCTTGGTATTGAGATATTCCTTATAGCAGATGAACCATATAGAGAGCTTGCATATGATGGTGTAGAGGTGCCATATCTTACTAAGTATTATGATAACACTATTGTAGGTTACTCATATAGTAAGTCACTTTCGCTCCCTGGTGAGCGTATAGGATATCTTGTTATACCAGATGAGGTGGCAGATTCAGCAGATATGAAGGCAGCAGCATCAGTTGCCACACGTATTCTTGGTTTTGTTAATGCACCATCACTTCAGCAGAAGGTTATAGCAAGATGTCTTAATGCAAAGGTTAATATAGAAGCATATGATAAAAACAGAAGAGCATTGTATGAAGGACTTACTGAGCTTGGCTTTGAGTGTGTTAAGCCAGAAGGGGCATTTTATCTTTTCGTGAAGTCACCAACAGAGGATGAAAATATATTCTGCGAAACGGCTAAGAAGCATAATATACTTATTGTACCAGGATCTTCATTTGGTTGTGCAGGTTATGTAAGAATGGCTTATTGTGTTTCTTACGATACTATAGTTAACTCTCTTCCAAAATTTGCAGAGGTTGCAAAGGAAATGGGAGTTAAGAAAAACTAATCATAGTATGAATATATAAGAATAGATATGAAAAGAGGAAGAATACGTGAAAGCTTGGGAGAATAATATAAGAAAAGTTGAACCATATGTTCCAGGAGAGCAGCCAAAAGATACAGATGTGATTAAGCTGAATACTAACGAGAATCCTTATCCACCAGCTCCAGAAGTAGGAAAAGCAGTTATGGATACAGATATAGACAGACTAAGGTTATATCCTGATCCGGATGTTACAGAGCTTGTAAGTGCTATAGCTGATTATTATGGCATGAATAAGAATCAGGTCTTTGTAGGAGTGGGTTCAGATGATGTATTGTCTATGTGTTTCCTTACATTTTTTAATGGAAATAAGCCTGTGCTGTTTCCAGATATTACATATTCCTTCTACAGTGTATGGGCAGACCTGTACAGAATTCCTTATGAGAAGCAGGCGCTGGATGAAGATTTCAACATAAAGCCACAGGATTATTATAAGGAAAATGGCGGAGTTATATTCCCTAACCCTAACGCACCAACAGGATTATATATGGGACTTGATAAAGTAAGAGATATAATTGAACACAACAGAGATGTTGTTGTTATAGTTGATGAGGCATATATTGATTTTGGTGGACAGTCAGCAAAAGAGCTGGTTAATGAGTATGACAATGTTTTAGTTGTACAGACATTTTCAAAGTCACGTTCTATGGCAGGTATGAGAATAGGATATGCATTTGGTTCTCCAGAACTTATAAAAGCTCTTAATGATGTTAAGTTTTCTTTTAACTCTTATACAATGAATATGACATCTATTAAATATGGTGTGGCATCTATCAATGATAAGGCTTATTTTGATGAGTGTGTAGGAAAAATCATTGAAACAAGAGAAAAGGCAAAAGGCTCACTTACAAAGCTTGGATTTACATTTCCAGATTCAAAGGCTAATTTCATATTTGCCACACATAAGAGTGTGCCAGCAAAGGAAATATTTGAAAAGCTTAAAGCAAAGAAAATATATGTAAGATATTTCAACCAGCCGGGCATAGATAATTATTTAAGAATAACGGTTGGTACAGATGAACAGATGGATAAACTTATACAGGCATTATCAGATATAGTAGCCTGATTATAATTATCTATCATGGCATTAAAATGTTTACGAATAAAATACAGGAGTGAAGAAATATGGCTGTACCATTTGAAAACAGAAATTTTCATAAAGAACTTGAAAAAATGGTAGAAAAATTAAAGACAGAAGGAAAGGTGCCTACGTTGCTGCTTCATAGCTGCTGTGCACCATGCAGCAGCAGCTGCATAGAGTTTTTATCAAAATATTTTCATGTTACTGTATTTTACTATAATCCCAACATATCAGAAAGTGCAGAGTATAAAAAAAGGGTTGAAGAACAGATAAGATTCATAAGGGAGTTTGACACACCTTATAAGGTATCTTTTATAGAAGGTGATTATGAGCCGGAAGAGTTTTATAAAACAGTCAGGGGGCTTGAAAAAGAGCCTGAAGGTGGTAAAAGATGCTTTAAATGTTATGAACTAAGACTTAGAAAAACAGCACAATTAGCTAAACAGCTGGGATTTGATTATTTTACAACAACGCTTACGATAAGCCCTTTAAAAAACAGTGTCATATTGAATAAAACAGGACTTAAAGTGGCACAGGAGATGGGAACACAGTATCTTTTATCTGATTTTAAGAAAAAAGAAGGCTATAAAAGATCTATAGAACTGTCAAAAGAGTATAATCTATATAGACAGAATTATTGTGGCTGTGTATATTCTAAAAGAGAAGAAAAATAATATGATGTAATGGTAAAAAAGATTATGAATCAGTTATATACACCAGGCGTGTATATCAGTAAAATGTAAAGGAGATAAGTATATGGCTAAAAAGAAGAATGGTTTATTAAAGTTTATAGTAGGTGTAGGTGCAGCAGCAGTTGCAGGAAAGGTAGCTTACGATAAGGTTAAGGCAGCTAAGAATAAGCTTACTAAGGAAGAACAGGATAGTGCAGAGCTTGAAGTACGTAAGTATAATGCAGTATGTGAAAAAAGAGATGTTGAAATAGAAGACGAAGAGTTCATGGGCTGCGAGGTTAAGGCGATAGCATCTAAGCTTACAGTTGATCTTTCACTGGCTGTTTTTGAAAAGGATGTTTATATTAACTTTGAAAGTATAATCAGTAACGTTTCTATCATACTTCCTGATGGAGTAAATGTTACATGCGATATCGATAAAAAGCTTGCAGGAGTACATAATTATGTGGAAAACACAGATGAAGAAGGTATTCATACTGTATATATAATTGGTAAAGCAGTACTTGGCAGTGTTGAAGTTATTCCAGTGAATTTCTATGTTGATGATGAAGATGTTGAGGAAGACTTTGATGATGATGCAGCATTTCCAGAATCAGATGATGTGGAAGTAAAGGTTATAAATGAAACAAAAGAAAACCAGGAAAAAGAAGACGATACAGAAGAAACAGAAGATGTTCTTGAAGGTATAGAAATAGAAGATGATTCAGATGTTGATAAAACAGAAACTATTAATCTTGAAGAAATATAATAATGTCATGAATTAAAGCGGGAATGGTGTTGTATGAAATACAGAGATAAGCTTATAAAGTATTTTGAGGATGCACCAGAGGGCGCTGTCATAGTTGCCAATGATATGTATGAAAATGGCTTTACAAAGATGAGTCATGATGCGTTTTTCAGGGCAGTCGAGAGATTATGTGATGATGGTGTTATCATAAGGGCTGGAAAGGGAATGTATATTAAAGCAGCTGATAAAGATAAGAATATCGAAGAATTACTGCTTAATTATTTCTTTGGAGAGAATAACGATAACGGATTATTCATAGGATACAGGCTGTATAACAAGTATATGGTTTCAGCTTATCAGACAGACAGGATAGAGCTGTATTCAAATGTACTAAAATCAAGAACCTGTGAGGTTGGCAATATATGTGTAAAGCGGCCGGGAGTGCAGCTGGATTTTGAGAACGCCAGGGTTATAGAGGCACTTGAAATCATGCAGAATTATTATAATATTGAACAACTGAATAAGCTTAAGTTCGCGCGTTTTGCCAAGCAGTTTGCCATAAGCTATAATGATGCAGCAGCTGTCAATGTACTTGAGCATATGAAATATAAGAAAAGTACGATAGCATTTATGAAAAAGGTGCTCGATATGTATAAGGTTGAGAACTCACTTCAGCAGTATTTAAGTTATGCATCTGACTATAAGGTTCCGGCAGTACAAAGAGTGGCACGATTGTGAGTTATGAAAAAATGAAAAAAGTACTTTACAATTATGTATACAATATATATAATAATGCCTGTACTACAGAAACAACATTAGTTTCTGTAAAATATTAAAATATAAAGCAGAGTAGGAATATGTGCGTTAAGTGCTGTATGGACAGGGAGTTGCCATATGGACGAAAAGGTTTTCTTGCGATACATAATCCGCATCCCGCTGCTACATACTATGGCGAACAACCTCCTATGTAGAGCGAAGATTACTGCAAAGGAGGTTTTTTTAATGTCAATTTTATTGAAGAATTTTGCATTTTCAGCAAAAGAGTTTAAGAGCATTAAGTCAGTTGTTGCGGCTGCACTTCTCATCGCTCTGCACACAGTATTAGCTGTGTTTGTATCTATTCAGGTGACACCAACATTAAGGCTGTCAGTATCATTTCTTGCAAACTGTGCCATAGGCTATATGTTTGGTCCTGTTATGGGCTTTGTATGTGGAGGTTTAGGTGACCTTATACAGTTTGTTATCAAGCCAACAGGTCCGTATTTCCCAGGTTGGACGTTAAGTGCGGCTCTTGCAGGTTTTATCTATGGTCTATTCTTTTATGGCTGTAATATGAAGGTTGCAGAAAGCTTTGATGGTGATAAGAAGGGCATCTTAAAGTTTATTGATGTTAAGTTCTTACTAAGATGTATACTTGCACTTACAGTTGAAACATTGCTTGTAAATGTTTTACTTGGTACATATTGGTGCAGTATAATGTATGGAAAGGGTTTTGCATTCTATTTTTCAATAAGATTTGCAAAGAATATGATACAGTTGCCTATTAACATCATCCTCACATATTATGTGCTTGGATTTGTTAAATATATTGATAAAAAAATATATAATTAAACATATATCATGTTATATGGGATTGGAGAAAATAAAATATGTCAAAAATAATGATAGCATCAGATATTCATGGTTCTGCATATTACTGCAGGCAAATGTTAGAAAGATTCAAGGAAGAAAAGGCTGAAAGACTTGTTCTTCTAGGAGATATATTATACCATGGACCAAGAAATGATCTTCCAAAAGAATATGCTCCCAAAGAAGTTATTGCAATGCTTAATCCACTTCGCAACAGGATAATATGCGTAAGAGGCAATTGCGATACAGAGGTAGATCAGATGGTGCTTGATTTTAATGTTCTTGCAGAACAGGCATATCTTAACTTCAACAACTATTCAATAGTTCTTACACATGGACATAAGCTTGACGAGAAGAATATACCGGCATTATGCGATGGAGATATACTTCTATGTGGGCATACACATGTTCCTAAATGTGAAAAAAGAGATGGATATATATATATGAATCCAGGTTCAGTATCTATACCAAAAGAGAATTCAGCACATAGTTATATGATACTTGAGGACAGATTCTACTGGAAAGATATAGAGGATGGAAGCACTTATATGAACTATTAGATATTATGCAGGTTTCATAATTGTTTATATATTTTTAATTGCATTTAATTATATATGTGATAGAGTATTATTTAGTGATTACATAAGCACTATATTATATATAATTATGAAAGGCTGGATGGTTTGATGAATAGTTTTAAAGATAAGATGGCAAGATTCATGTATGGAAGATATGGTATGGATCAGCTCTCAAGGAATTTATCTTTAATATGTCTGGTGCTTCTTATCGTTACTATGTTCGTAAGGAATAACGTTATATATATGATAGCACTTGTTGGTATTGTGTATACATATTTCAGGGTGTTTTCACGTAATATATCCAGGCGTTCAGAGGAGAATGAAAAGTATCTGAAATTTCATTATAAGGTAGTTGGAAAGCTTAATAAAATCAAGTTCAGAATTACGGATAGTAAGACACACAGGATATTCAGATGTCCTAGCTGTTCGCAGAAAATAAGAGTTCCAAGAGGCAAGGGAAAGATAAGTATCAAGTGTCCTAAGTGCAGGATAGAATTTATAAAGAAAACATGATAAATGCATGTTGATACGCATATTAATATGAAGCTTTAAAGCACATTTGCAGCCAGTATATATTGGATGTGGATGTGCTTTTTATTTTATACTTTAGACACTTACATCATATAATATCAGAAAGATGATATTATATGGTAAAGCTATGAACCAGAAAATAGAAAATCTGCTTAACGTTTCATTGTCTGCCACAAGAAAAGAGCTTGAGAATTCAGAGAGCCTTAGTACAGGGTTTAACTGGAGAGATGATACATGGGAAATAATAGTAAAGTATTCAGGAACTCTTGAAAATATAAGAAAAAAGTATAATGTATATATAAGAGAACTGCTGTATAACTATGCTATAATTGTGACAGATAAGAATACGATAGAGCTTATATCACAGGAAACGAATATAGATTATATAGAAAAACCAAAGAGCATATATTTCCAGCTTGAAAGGGCGAAGTCAGCGGCATGTGCTAACAATGTACGGGCTGGTAATGCCGGCAGTATGAATGATGATATCAGAAATGCTTATGATGGGACATATCTTAGTGGAAAGGGTGTCATCGTTGCAGTTATTGATACTGGAATAGACATATTAAGTGAAGAGTTCAGGAAAAGTGATGGCAGTACAAGGATATTAAACATATATGACCAGACACAGCAGACGGAATACAATGAGGAAGATATAAATGCATATTTAAACAAAGCTATTGTAAATAAGGATAACACATATAATGGGAGAAGTATACAGATACCAGGCGCTGATAATACACAGCATGGCACTAATGTTGCAATAATAGCTTGTGGAAGAAGTGGCGTTGCATATGAAGCAGATATAATAGCTGTTAAGATGGGATATTCATATAATAATCAGTTTCCACGCACAACAAGCCTTATGGATGCCATAGATTATGTCATAAGGAAGGCTATGGAGTATGAAAAACCAGTGGCAATAAACATAAGCTATGGCTTTAATTATGGAGATCATGATGGAAATACGCTGCTTGAGCGTTATATCAATGATGTTGCAGCAGGGTATAAATGCAGCATATGTATAGGAAGTGGAAACGAGGCAGACAAGGCAGTACATTATGGAAATATAATAAAGCAGGGGCAGATAGATACGGTTGAGATATCAGTAAGCGAATATGAACATTCAATAGATATACAGATATGGAAATACTACTGGGATGTTTACAGGATAATGCTTGCTGGTCCGGATGGAGTGCAGTTTAATATAACAGGACAGGGATATATAAACAGATTCAGGATTCTTGATACAGATATAATAAGTCTATTAGGTGAGCCGTCACCTTATAATCTGTATCAGGAAATATATATTAATCTGCAGCCTTCTAAGGATTATATAACACCGGGGATATGGAAAATCATCATATATGGGGAAAGCATACGTCAGGGAGTATATAATATATGGCTTCCGTCAAGTCAGTCTTTAAACACTGCGACAGGCTTTGTAAAACCGGTTCCATATGATACTATAACGATTCCGGCAACAGCCACTGGTTGTATATCTGTAGGGGCTTATAATTCATATACAGGAGCATATGCTGCATTTTCAGGCAGGGGAAAAGGCGTATGGAATAAAGATATCAGATATACTTATAACAATGGGGACAATAATGCTGATGTTAACTACATAGATGCCGGTATAAAGCCAGATATACTTGCACCAGGAGTGGATATAAAGATAAGAAAACAGACAGCATATGAAACTGATATAGTGAGTGTTACCGGGACTTCATATGCAGTACCGTTTGTAACAGGTGGTGCAGCCCTGCTTATGCAATGGGGAATAGTTATGGGCAATGACAGGTATATGTATGGTGAGAAGCTAAAAGCGTATTTAAGACGTGGTGCCAGACCGCTTGGAATAGAGATGCATGCAGCAGCTCCCAATCCTGTGACAGGATATGGAAGGATATGTATAGCAGATAGTATGCCAGTGTAAAGCATGGAAGAAAGCAGAAAAAAGCATAAAATATAAAATAAGTCTTGAAAAGTATACAAACATTGTGGTAAAGTATGTTTATACAATAAGAGTATGATTGTAACAATTGGAGGAGAATATATGAAGATATCAACAAAGGGAAGATATGCACTCAGGGTTATGATAGACCTTGCTGAGCATGATAACGGTGAATATATAACGCTTATGGATATAGCTGAAAGACAGGGTATATCTGAAAAATATCTTGAGTCCATAGTATCGATGTTAAGTAAGAATGATTTTCTTACTTCGCTTCGTGGAAAAGGTGGCGGATATAAGTTATCAAGAAGACCGGAAGAGTATTCTGTGCTTAGTATATTGCAGTGTACAGAGGGTTCACTGGCACCGGTAGCCTGTCTTGAGAACAAGCCTAACAAGTGTCCTAATCTATCAGAGTGTAAGACTATAACTATGTGGGAAAACTTCGAGAAGACTATAAACGATTATTTTGGCAGTATCTCGATAGCGGATCTTATTAATTCAGGTAATGGAATAGATAATTATGTTATATAATACATGAGCCTTAGTGAATAATTAATAAATATTAATAAGTATTAATAAGTAATAATAAGCAATAAAAAAACAACCATCTATGTGCATGGAGCATAGATGGTTGTTTTTTTATACTACTGAAGGAGTGAAAGAACTCCCTGGTTAGACTGGTTAGCCTGAGCAAGCATTGACTGGCCTGCCTGAGCAAGAATGTTGTTCTTGCTGTAGTTAACCATTTCCTGAGCCATATCTGTATCACGGATACGAGATTCAGCAGATGTTGTATTCTCAACAACGTTGTCTAAGTTAGCAATTGTATGCTCAAGTCTGTTCTGTGCAGCACCAAGAGTTGAACGCTGTGAAGATACCTTCTGTACAGCTTCTGCGATACGGTCGATAGCAGCTGTAGCGTCATCTTCTGTGTCAACCTTAAGACCTTTAACACCGATACCTGTGGCACTCATAGATTCAATTTTAACGGCAATCTTGTTGTCTTCAGCAGAATCAGCTCCAACATGAAGACTGAAAGAGATAGCTCCAGCTACATCATAGTCTTTTATGAAATCTTTTGCTTTAGCTGCTTCGATTTCCATATTATTATTAGCATTTTTTCCTGCTATACCAGCTTTGCTTGTATAATATTTACCTGCAGTAGTGGTTCCATCAGCTTTCGTGCTATCCTGGATATTTTTCGCTGTTACTTCGTTACCATCTTCATCATAAAGCTTTGTTACATATGCATAGCTCGTACCTTTTGTAGCTAAATCAGTCTCAGCCTGACCATCATCTTTACTTTTTGTATATATTTTTTCCCCTTTTTCAAGAGCTGCTTTTAATGTATTAGCTGTAAGAGCTGTATTACCATCCTTTAAGTATAATGAGTCAGCTGGAACATTATAGCCAGATTTCATGAAAAAAGCTTTATCTGCTTTAGTAGGATCACCCTTTAAAAGATAAGTCTCATTAAACTTAGTAGTCTCTGAAACTCTGTCAATCTCAGATGTAAGCTGATCTATTTCATCCTGGATAGCCTTACGGTCTGTCTGAGAGTTAGTACCATTAGCAGATTGAACAGCAAGCTCGTTCATTCTCTGAAGCATTGAGTGAACCTCTGTTAAAGCACCTTCAGCTGTCTGAACAGCAGATACACCATCCTGTGCATTTGAAGAAGCCTGTGTAAGTCCGCGGATCTGCTTTCTCATCTTTTCAGAAATTGAAAGACCAGCTGCATCATCAGCGGCACGGTTAATCTTATAACCTGAAGATAACTTCTCAGCTGACTTAGACTGTGCTGAAGTTGTTACATTAAGCATTCTGTTAGCATTCATTGCTGTTAAATTGTGTTGTATTACCATAATACATACCTCCGTGTAAATAAAATATTTGTCAGAGGGGAATCCGTTCCCCTTATGAAAGATATATAATAAGCAGTGTTACCATGCTAACCCTGCGTATTATCATTAGATTTGCGTGCCTGCTTATCTTCTTTGATAAGACGGCGTATCTTGTTTAGTGTTTCAGGAGAAAGTCCCTGCTCAGCGTAGTAAGGTGATATGAATCTTGAAGTTTTCTTATCTGAATCAGAGCTGTTAGCACTGTTTCTTGCAAGAACCTTGCTTCGTACGATATTGAGTTCTCTTGGTGCATCTATGAGAAGGTGTATATTACCTTCTGAACCACCTGAGTATATGACCCTTACGTCATCACCGATGTTGATGAATTCGCCGGGTTTGATAGTGAGTTTTAACACAATAACCTCCTTGTCTATGCAACAAACTGTTTCAAAATGTTGCATCCCAAAACATATAGATGGAGGTAATAACATATGAGTACATCCCAGCCAATAAGGAGTACAGATGAACTGGAGGCATTCAGACGATTCTATCTGGATGAAGAGCCTAACTTGAGAAACTATGCAATGATATGCATGGGAGTGAATACAGCATTAAGAATAAGTGACCTGTTAGAGTTAAAATGGGGAGAAGTATATGATTTTAATGAGCAGTGTTTCAGAAAACATATGGTAATATGCGAAAGAAAAACAGGAAAAGAATCAATGATTGCAATTAATGGCAGCACTAAAAAAGGACTTTTGACATATATGGACACTTTGGATAGCGTAAAAAAAGGTGATTATATATTTACAGGAAGATATGAAGGAACACATCTTAGCCGTTCGCAGGCGTTCAGAATCATAAAGCATGCTGCGTATTCACTTAATATGGAGAGGGGCATAAGTTGTCATTCTATGAGAAAAACATTCGGATATTATGCGTGGAAATGTGGGACACCACCCGCAATGCTCATGGAGATATATAATCATTCATCGTATGAGATAACGAAAAGGTATCTTGGTATTAAGCAGGATGATAAAGATTCTGTGTTTCTTAAGGTTAATCTGTAAGGACAGGATTAATATATAAAACAACATAAACGATAAGTGTATTGATTTGCCATTTTAATGTTATAGAAAATTTATATAGAATTTTATTAAGAAACCTGCTAAAGTGTTGAGGGAATATGACGATATATTAATCGTAATTAAGAATATGAACTAATAAGAATTTATATTGGGATGCAACATTTTGAAACAAATTGTTGCATCCTTTTTGTATATTAGTATATGAAGTTAATGGGGATAATATGATGTGCAGAAGCTTTACAGAAAATCCCAAATCAGAAAATAACAGAAATTTTATTCCAATAAAATAACACCACCAGAATGCATCAAATCAAATGACTTAATCATTGCATTCCGGTGGTGTATTATTTTTAATAATTAGTTATTGTTTTCTGTTGGCTTGTCAGCAATCTTAAGTATGATAGATTCAGCCCTGTTAGAAGATGATCTTTCGACGAACAGCCATACATTATCTATAGTAAGCTTATCGCCTGCTTTAGGTATGCGGTCAAGCTTTTCTGATACGAATCCGCCTAGTGAATCGTTATCCTCTGAATAAAGTCTGGTTCCTAATTCATCATTTATGTCATCAAGCTTACATGAAGCGTTGATACGGTAAGTATTTTCGCGGATCTTAGTCATGTCATCCTTTTCGTCAGTATCATATTCATCACGTATTTCACCAACGATTTCCTCTAACAGATCCTCTGTTGTTATCATACCGGCTGTCTGACCATATTCATCCAGCACAATAGCTATGCTGTAACGCTTAAGCTGCATTTCTTTAAACAGCTCAGAAGTGTTCTTATGTTCATATGTAAAGAAAGGCTCACGCATAATCTTCCTTATATTAAATGAATCATCAACGTTAGTAACTATAAGATCTTTTATATTAAGTGTACCTATAACGTTGTCAGTATCATTTTCATATATAGGAATACGTGTATACATAGTACTCTTAAAAAGAGTGATGATGTCATCATATGATGAGTTAACATCAGCGACTGTCATATCTATACGAGGTATCATAACATCCTTTACCGAAGTATCACCAAAATCGAAAAGGTTGTCAATAATCTGTCGTTCGTCTTTTTCTATGATACCCTCTTCATGGCTTACCTTAACTATTGTACGAAGCTCTTCTTCTGTTATAGTGTTGGATTTATCTTTGGAGTTAGTTCCAAAGAGCTTTAATACTATGCCTGCAAGATGGTCAACTATAAAAATAACAGGTGTCAGTATAATCATAAGTCCATATATAACAGGCGCATATAATAATACAAGCTTAGTGTTAAACTTTGAAGCAAGATTCTTAGGGGTTATCTCTCCGAATATAAGAACGAACAGAGTAAGAACACCAGTTGCAATACCAGTAGCATAGCTGCCCCAGACATTAATAGTAAATGTTGTTGCAAGAGCAGAACATGATATGTTAACTATGTTGTTACCAATAAGTACAGCACTTAACATCTTGCCTGAATTGTCGATAATCTTAGCTACTAAAGCAGCATGTCTGTTACCTTCGTCCATAAGCGAGCGGATCTTTATACGGCTTACCGTCATAAATGCGGTTTCAGCAGATGAAAAGAAAGCTGAAAGAAATAATAAAATAATAATAGTTATAAGTTGAATATAACTGTCAGTGTCCAAGGAAATATTCCTCCAATCCTTAATAAAAATATAGTAAACACATTTAAGTGTTATATTTTAACATTTTACAGTATCAGTAAAGGACTGTCAAGTAGCTGGAGGCTCTGCATATAATCAGGCTTTAATGAAAAATTGGAATAAAGGATAAGATAAATATAAGATAAAAGATAGAATACGAAAGAGATTTCCTACATATTTATATAGAGAACAAAGAATGTATGACTATTAAGTCAGAGGAATGTATGAAAAAGTTATCTATTATATTAAAAACGCTTATAGCAGGATATATTATAACAGTTGCAGCCCTGCTTGTGCTTGCTTTCTGCCTGTATAAGTTCAGGGTGTCTGGTAATGTGATATCTATAGGGATTTATGTTACTTATGGGCTATCAGCTTTATGCGGAGGTCTCATTCTTGGCAAAGGCATGCAGCATAGCCGCCTTGTGTGGGGAGTACTGTATGGAATAATATATTTTCTTATATTATGTGTTGTTTCAATAATATTAAGCAGAGGAATATCATCAATAGATATGTCACAGATGGTTAAAGGCGCGATAGTATGCATACTTTGCGGTGCAATTGGAGGGATTGTATCTTAAATATGATTTTATAACGTGAATCTGAAATAAGAATCAGTAATAAGAATCAGTAATAGGATTCAGCAATAAGAATCAGGATATAAATTGAAGTATAGATTAAAATGAAAATCAGAATAAAAATTTAAAATAAAAAAAGGAAATAAGGTATCTGTGTTTAATACATTAAAAGTAGGCAGTTTTTGAATACATATTGAATACATAGGGAAAGAAGAGTTAATATGCCAATATATTCAAGTGAAGTAATAGAGGAAGTTGTATCGCGTAACGATATAGTAGATGTTATTTCAGGTTATATAAAGCTTAAGAAAAGTGGCAGTTCCTACGTAGGGCTATGTCCGTTTCATAACGAGAAGTCACCTTCTTTTTCTGTATCAGGAACAAAACAGATGTATCACTGTTTTGGATGCGGAGTCGGAGGCAATGTTATAACATTTGTTATGGAATATGAGAATTATACGTTTCCAGAGGCAGTAAAAATGCTGGCTGACAGGGCAGGTATAGCTCTACCTGTGATGGAATATTCAGGTGAAGACAGACGGGAACGGGATATTAAAACAAAGCTGTTAGAGATTAACAAGATAGCAGCAACATTTTACTATCATCAGTTAAAATCACCAGCAGGACAGAGTGGGTTGGATTATCTGAAAAAAAGACAGCTTTCAGACAAAACTATAAACACATTTGGCCTTGGATATGCGCCACAGCTTACAGGTGATTTATATAGAATGCTAAAGGAAAAAGGGTATGATGATGAGCTCTTAAAAGAGTCAGGTCTGTTCACTTATGAAAAGGGAATAAGGGAAAAGTTCTGGAACAGGGTAATATTTCCAATCATGGATATTAACAATAAGGTTATAGGCTTCGGTGGCCGTGTTATGGGAGATGGAAAGCCAAAGTATCTGAATTCTCCGGAAACAAAGCTTTTTGATAAAAGTAAGAATCTTTATGGACTTAATGTTGCAAGAAGTTCAAGAAAGAATAATCTTATAATATGTGAAGGCTATATGGATGTTATATCTATGCATCAGGCAGGCTTTAATCAGGCGGTAGCATCGCTTGGTACAGCACTCACACCTGGACATGCCCGTCTTATGAAAAGATATACAGATAATGTTCTTATAACTTATGATAGCGATGAAGCAGGGGTAAAGGCAGCTTTAAGAGCCATACCTATATTAAAAGAAGCAGGACTTTCTACTAAGGTTATTAATATGAGGCCATATAAGGATCCGGATGAGTTTATCAAGGCTTTAGGAACTGAAGCATTTCAGGAGCGTATAGATAAAGCAGAAAACAGCTTTATGTATGAAATCGGTATTATAGAGAAGAATTATAAAAGAAGTGACCCGGAGAGTGAGACAGCATTTGAAAGAGAAGTTGCTAATAAGCTTGTACAGTTTAATGAGAAGCTTGAAAGAGATAACTATATGAAAGCTGTCTGTCGTCAGTTTATGATACCAGAGGATGGTATGCGTGAAATGGTTATAAGGATAGGAAGCCAGGGCGGAATAATACCAAGACAGACACAGCCTGTCAGACGGGTGGAACCGGCGAGAAAGAAAAAGGAAGATGGAATAAGGCAGGCAGAGAAGATTCTGCTTACGTGGATGATTGAGGATGGTGATATATATGATAAAGTCAGTGAATATATACAACCAGATGATTTTATAGATCCATTGTTTAAAGATGTTGCATCAAAGGTATATGAACAGTATGAAACAGGAAGTGTTAATCCGGCGGCTATTATTGGCTCATATAGCGATGGTGATATGCATAGTGAGATAGCGGCAATGTTCAGCGCCGAATTAAGCGAGTCGCTTAGTAAGTCAGAAAGAGAAAAAACACTTAATGATACAGTGCTAAGGGTTAAGAAGAGCAGCCTTGATTATAAGCTTGAACATGCAGCAGATGCAAAGACTATGCAGGATATCATAGGCAGACAGATGAAGTTAAATAATATTCACATTAGTTTATAATACATGCGAAAGGTGGACCATTGTAATGGCAGTAAAGAAGGAAAACTTAAACGAGGAAGAATTAAAGGAAACTAAGAAGACAACTAAAAAGAAAGCAGATGAAGCTGTGGCAGCAAAGAAGCCTAAGAAGTCAAAGAAGGAGGAAGCTGCACAGCCAGAGCTTTCAGAAGAAGAACAGGCAAGAATTATCCAGGAAAAATTCATGGAAAAGTGCAGGGGGATTCTTGCTATAGCCAGAAAGAAAAAGAATGTCCTTGATTATAAGGAGATTATGGATTATTTCCAGGATACAGATTTTGAAGCTGATAAGATGGAAAAGGTATTCGAGTTTCTTGAAGGCTGCAATATAGATGTCAAGATGAATGATGATGATGGAGATGTAGAAGATGATATTATTCTTTCGGATGAAGATGATATCGATATAGAAAAGATAGATCTTTCTGTACCAGATGGAATCGGACTTGAAGATCCTGTAAGAATGTATCTGAAGGAAATAGGTAAGGTGCCTCTTCTTAGTGCAGAAGAAGAAATAGAATATGCACAGAGAATGGAAGAGGGTGACGAGGAAGCCAAGAAGAGACTAGCGGAAGCCAACTTACGTCTTGTTGTAAGTATTGCAAAGCGTTATGTCGGCAGAGGCATGCAGTTCCTTGATCTTATCCAGGAGGGTAACTTAGGTCTTATCAAAGCTGTTGAAAAGTTTGATTATCGTAAAGGATATAAGTTCTCAACATATGCAACATGGTGGATAAGACAGGCTATTACAAGAGCTATAGCTGATCAGGCACGTACTATCCGTATACCTGTTCATATGGTAGAAACTATTAACAAGCTTGTAAGAGTACAAAGACAGCTTTTACAGGAGTTAGGAAGAGAACCATCTCCAGAAGAAATAGCAGAGACTATGGATATTCCGGTTGAAAGAGTTAGAGAAATCCAGAAGATATCACAGGAGCCTGTATCGCTTGAAACACCTATAGGTGAAGAGGAAGACAGCCATCTTGGGGACTTTATACAGGATGATAATGTTCCGGTTCCAGCAGAAGCCGCAGCTTCAACACTTCTTAAGGAACAGCTTGTAGAGGTGCTTGGAACACTTACAGACAGAGAACAGAAAGTATTAAGACTTCGTTTTGGCATGGACGATGGAAGAGCAAGAACTCTTGAAGAAGTTGGTAAGGAATTCAATGTTACAAGAGAGCGTATAAGACAGATTGAAGCTAAGGCATTAAGAAAGTTAAGACACCCAAGCAGAAGCCGCAAGCTTAAGGATTATCTTGACTAATCAATGTCCAGGAATAATATTTAAGGATAGAATTCAATAATAAAACTAAGAATATAGATTTCTATTTATGACTGTGTCAGGATAAAGGATGATTTAATATAGTATAATAAATCAACAGGAAAAATGTATGAACAATATTATTAATATATCAGAAAGACTGAAATGTGTTGCCAGTCTTGTTAATAAAGGTGCAAGGGTGGCTGACATTGGCACGGATCACGCATATCTTCCTATATATCTTGTTCAGAACGGGATAAGTAATAAAGTATATGCGTGTGATGTAAGAAAAGAACCACTGAGGCGTGCAAAGCTTCACATTGATGAATATGGTCTTTCAGATAAGATAACTACAAAGCTTTGTGATGGGCTCAAAGGGATTAATAAAGGTGATGTTGATACAGTAACGATATGTGGCATGGGTGGAAAGCTCATGAAGAATATATTAAAAGCAGGTATAGACAAGCTGGGGGATAATACACAGCTTGTCTTATCTGCACAGTCAGAACTAAAGGATTTTAGAAAATACCTTCTGGAAACATGCATAGATATTAAGTCAGAACATATGCTTTTAGAAGATGGAAAATATTATTTTATATTTGACTGTGTATACAACACACAAGATGAATATTATCTAAATGTAACTAATATTCAACAAAATAACATTTATGAAAATGCAGCTTCTGCAGGTGATATTCATAACAATAATATTTATAACAATGATAGTCATAAGGAAGATTATGACAAGGAAGATAATGATAAGAAAAATAATGATAAGAAAAAGATAACAGCCTACGCAGAGGAAGAATTAAGATATGGAAGATATCTTTTGGATAATAAGTCAGAGGTGCTTTATGAATATCTTAATAAGGAACTGACAAGCTGTAACAATATTAGAAATAGTCTTATTAATAATAAGGAACAGTCAATATCGATAAAGAGCAGAATACATGCTATAGATGATGATATTGCTGTTATTAACAAGGCTTTAGGAAGATGGAAGGAGTAATAATAATGCTTTTATCGCAGATGGCAGCAGAGGCAGCAAAGGATTACAAGTATGATATTATTCTTGCCAATGTAAATGGCAGGCTTACAGAGATATCAGATATGGATATAACTGATGAAAAAGTGGAATTCATTACAGTAGGAAAGGCAGTGGGAAATGAGGCATATAAAAGAAGTGTTCTTCTTTTAATGCTAAATGCAATACATAAGCTTGATACAGATAATAGAATTAAGAGAGTTACTGTTGAGTTCTCGCTTAGTAAAGGTCTTTATTGTGATATAAAAGGAGATTTTGTAATCACACAAGAATTTCTTAATGATGTGAAAGAACTTATGAGAGCCGATGTTAAGAAAAATCTGCCTATTAAGAAGCAGGGAATGAAGACATCAGAGGCTATTAAGCTGTTCAAGAAGTTCGGAATGGAAGATAAGACACAGTTATTCAAATATAGAATTAGTTCTTATGTTAATGTATACAGCATAGAGGGTTATTACGATTACTTCTATGGTTATATGGCAGCTAATACAGGAATATTAAAGACATTTGACATATTCCAGTATGACAAGGGGTTTGTTCTCCAGTTACCAACTAAAGAGAATCCTGAAATGGTGCCGGAATTTGCACCACAGGCTAAGCTTTTTAATGTACTTATGGAAAGAAGCGAGTGGGCAGATATGCTTGGTGTTGATACAGTTGCATCATTGAATAAGCATATAATAAGCGGGGATATTAATTCACTTATTCTTGTTCAGGAAGCATTACAGGAGCAGAAGATTGTTGAGATTGTTAATCAGATAAAAGAAAGGGAAGGCGTTAAATTTATTATGATAGCCGGACCATCATCATCTGGCAAGACAACATTTTCACACAGATTGTCAATACAGCTTCGTGCAAGTGGATTTAAGCCACACGCAATTGGTGTTGATAATTATTTCGTTGAGAGGGAGCAGACACCTGTTGATGAAAATGGAGAGTACAATTTTGAGGATATTCATGCGATAGACATAAAGCTTTTTAATGACCATATGAATGCATTACTAAGGGGAGAAAAGGTTGAGATACCTCAGTTTAATTTCCTTACAGGTAAAAAAGAGTATAATGGTGAATATATACAGCTTGGCGATGAAGATATTCTTGTGATTGAAGGCATACATTGCCTTAATGATGAGTTATCTTACGCACTTCCAGTTGAAAGTAAGTTTAAAATCTATATAAGTGCACTTACACAGCTTAATGTTGACGAGCATAACAGAGTGGCAACGACTGACGGTCGTCTTGTAAGACGTATGGCGAGGGATTACAGGACGAGAGGTGCTTCTGCTAAAAAAACACTTTCTATGTGGGAGTCAGTAAGAAAAGGTGAGGAAAAGAATATCTTTCCTTATCAGGAGGAAGCTGATGTTATGTTTAACTCAGCACTTGCGTATGAGCTGTGTGTTTTAAAGCCGATAGTAGAGCCGCTGCTATTCTCAATAACAGAGGATGACCCGGAATATCAGGAGGCAAAGAGACTGTTAAAGTTCTTAGCGTACTTCCTTCCTTGTCAGTCAGGCAATGTTCCAATCAACTCTATAATGAGAGAGTTTATTGGTGGGGGATGTTTCAGAGTATAATAAAAAATAAATGCTTAAGTTGTTAGTGGAATAATACTCGGTCACAACCGACTCGGTTGCGACTGAGTATTTTCTTTACATTATTAGAATATAACAGATTTTATGTGCCAGTCTTATAATAGTTTATTTCTTGAATGAATTCTTATATTCTCTTGACATCTGAAATAGCTCATTAACATATCCAGGAGTTTTGTTATCAATATTTTTCTTGATTTCATTTAATATATCTATATAGTCACCAAGAAGTACGCTTATATCTTCTGAGTTAGAAGCACATATCTGATCCCACATTTCAGGAGAGGAAGCTGCTACTCTTGTCATATCGCGAAAGCTTCCTGCCGCAAGCATTTGCATATGCTTTTCATCGTCGTCCTCTTTGGACACAAGCTTAACAAGTGCTGTAGATATAAGATGTGGAAGATGGCTGATTGCAGCTACACTTTTATCATGGATTGTGTAGTCCATAACAATAGGATTGGCTTTCATATCATATACAAGTGCTTTGAAGCGTTCAAGCTGTTCATTAGTTGTTCTGGTGGTTGGTGTAATTACATATCGTGCATTTTTCATTATTGCGGAAGATGAGTTGGCATAACCTGTGAGCTCTGAACCAGCCATAGGATGACCACCAATAAAAACATCTTCCATATCAAGCTCTTTAACAGTGTTATGTATTGAAGTTTTGACACTTCCAACATCCGTTATAATACAACTTTTTTTCACAATGCTTTTTAATTGTTTAAGATAATCATTCATAGTTATAACAGGTGTACATAGTATTATAAAATCACAATCAGATAATCTGTTATCAACAGAGTCAAGAACTTCATCTACAACTCCATCTTTTTTAGCTTCATATACAGGTTCAAGCCTTCTGCTTGTAGCTATAATAGTATAATTGCTGCCTGATTCCTTAAGTGAATGTGCTATAGAGCCTGCAATAAGACCGAAGCCTATAAAACCAACTTTGCAATCCATAATATATTTAACCTCGTTTCTTTGTTTCGTTTAATTCAGTAAAATAAATGTTTTGAAATATTTTTAATGAGTTTAACACTTTAAAGCGGTAATGTAAAGGGATACGACTTATAAAATACTTTATTTTATAGATGTCAATATATTGCTTGATATATAAAATATTCTATTTATTGACAATATGTTGCTACTGTGTTATAAATATATTATCAATATGCATAACGATAATAATTTAGAAGGAGAACAGCATATATGCGATAGTATAATAAGTGAACGATTCATTAAATAAAGACACGAATACTGACAGTTATAGAGCAGTTAATGACAATTCTTATGCCTATGATTTTTTATCGGCAGTCCACAATAATCCCAATCTTGCATTACAGTATGATAAATTTAAAAGAAGCAGCTTTTTTAATAAGGTTTGGGCTGATAGATTTAATGATTATATCAGCAAAAAAAAGACGCTTCCATTGTTGTATGATCCATTTTTTAAAAAGCTTTTCAATGGAGATGAACACAGAGAGAGACTATCAAGACTTGTGAGCAGCATCATAGGACAAAAAGTTACGGTTATTGATATACTACCATCTGAAAGTTCATGTTTTGAAGATTCATTTATAATAATGGATATGATAGTACGGCTGTCGGATGGAAGTATTGCCAATATTGAAGTTCAGAAAATAGCGGCATTATTTCCAGGGGAAAGGCTTAGCTGCTACTCGGCAGATGCAATTATGAGACAATATCACAGACTATCATCTTCATCAGCGTTAGCACAATATAATAGTAGTATACATGATAATACAATGAATGAGAATGTTCAGACGATAGAACATAAGACATTTTCTTACAAGGATATGAAAAATGTGCATACTATTGTATTGTTTGAAAACAGCAATTCTAATCTTATAAGTCCAATAGATTCCAGGTTATATTTTCATGTTGGAACAACACGTTTCAATACTCAGATAGATTTCCCATTATTACAGCACTTTCATATGATTAGTCTTGACACATTTAGAAAATACAGATATTCTGATATTATAAAAGGAAACGTTAATATTACGGAATACGATTATGATGAAAGCATGTATGGTACACCATTGACTTCTGATATGCTTCGTGATAGACTGGCATATCTTTCACTTTTTGTGACAGAATCAGTGGAGGATGCATTAGCTATCCAGAAAGTATTTCCAGAATTATCGCAGATATTTGATGAGATGAACGAATATCTTGCAAAACCAGAGGAGGTGCTAAGTATGTTTTCAGAGGCATTGAGAATACTTAATCACAATACGGCAGTACTTATGGTGGATGAATATAGAAAAAAATATCAGGAGATGGAAAATAATCTGAAGAAGGAAATCCAGGAAAAACAAAAGATACTAGACAGCCAGAAGGAACAATTAGACAGCCAGAAGGAGCAGTTAGATAGCCAGAAGGAACAATTAGACAGCCAGAAGAAACAACTAGATATCCAGAAGGAGCAGTTTAGTATAAAAAAGGAACAATATGAAGAACAACATTCAAAAGATTTAGAAAAAATAGCTGAACTTGAAGCTATGCTAAAGGAAAAGTAAAGAAATAGATTAAGATCAAGTATGGTATTGCCTTTATAAAGGTGAGATACAGATTAAAGATGAGGGGTAAGTAAGCGGATAGATATGTACAGTTAATGATGACTTTACATACTATCCGCTTATATTGTGTAGGATTATTGAACTGTGAAATTTTGTGAAAATTCTGGTTGATAAGAGCATATAAAGAAGTGGTCAGTTATTGACAAATCCTTTCATTGTGATAATATTTGAAAGTGAGTAAATATGTGATTGAAAGCACCGGAAGAGCATAGCCGGTGCAGGAATGAGGTTTTAAGATGGCTAATACAACAACTTATAATCCCAAGTCTATCGAGCCAAAGTGGCAGAAGTATTGGGCAGAACATGAAACATTTAAAACAGATGTATGGGACTTTTCAAAGCCAAAGTACTATGCACTTGATATGTTCCCTTATCCATCAGGAGTAGGTCTTCATGCAGGTCATCCAGAGGGATATACAGCTACAGATATCACTTCACGTATGAAGAGAATGCAGGGATATAATGTACTTCATCCAATGGGATATGATTCATTTGGTCTTCCAGCTGAACAGTATGCTGTAAAGACAGGTAACAATCCTAATGGATTTACAGAAAAGAATATAGAAACATTCACTAAGCAGCTTAAGGAGCTTGGTTTTGATTATGACTGGAGCAAGACTTTAGCAACAAGTGATCCTAAGTTCTATAAGTGGACACAGTGGATATTCAAGCAGTTATATCTTGATGGTTATGCTAAGTATATAGACATGCCAGTGAACTGGTGTGAAGAACTTGGTACAGTTCTTTCAAACGATGAAGTTATTGATGGTAAGTCAGAACGTGGTGGATACCCTGTTGTAAGAAAGAACATGAAGCAGTGGGTTATCGATCAGGTAGCATTTGCAGACAAGTTACTTGAAGGACTTGAACATATCGACTGGCCAGAATCAACTAAGGAAATGCAGAGACACTGGATAGGCAAGTCAGAAGGTGTAGAGGTTGACTTTAAGATTGATGGTGGTGGAGATTTCTCTATCTTTACTACTTGTATTGAAACTATATATGGTATTACATTTATGGTACTTGCACCAGATGGAGATATCGTTAAGGAGCTGATGCCAAGAATCCAGAACAAGGAAGAGGTTGAAGCTTATATAGCAGAGACAATCAAGAAGAATGATATGGATAGAACAGAGCTTAACAAGACTAAGTCAGGCTGCGTTCTTGAAGGAATATATGCAATTAACCCGGTAAATGGCAAGAAAGTTCCTATATACATAGGTGATTTCGTTCTTGCCAACTATGGTACTGGTGCTGTTATGGCAGTTCCAAGCCACGACCAGAGAGATTTTGAGTACTCAGAGGCACATAATATTCCTAGAATACAGGTTATTGATGGCGCTGATGTATCAGAAAAGGCATTTGAAAAGTATGATTACCTTGGCAAGGGCTGCAAGCTTATCAACTCAGAGGAATTCACAGGCCTTACAGTAGAAGAAGCTAAGGAAGCTATTACTCAGAAGCTTGAAAAGATGGGAGTAGCAAGAAGAAAGGCTAACTATCACTTCAGAGAGTGGATATTTGCAAGACAGAGATACTGGGGTGAGCCAGTGCCTATCGTATATCTTGAAGATGGACAGATTCATGTCCTTGATGACGACGAACTTCCACTTATCTTACCAGAGCTTGAAGACTACAAAGGTAAGAATGGACAGGCACCTCTTGAAAATGCTACAGAATGGAAGAAGTATGAGCATAACGGACTTAAGGGTAAGAGAGAAACTTCAACAATGCCAGGTTCGGCAGGTTCAAGCTGGTATTATATGAGATATATTGACCCAGATAACGATAAGGAGCTTTGTGACCCGGAACTTCTTAAACACTGGCTTCCAGTAGATCTTTATATCGGTGGACCAGAGCATGCAGTTGGACATCTTATGTATTCAAGAATATGGAACAGATATCTATATGATAAAGGCATATCACCAGTTGCTGAGCCATTCCAGAAGTTAGTCCACCAGGGTATGATTCTTGGTTCAAACGGTATCAAGATGGGTAAGAGATTCCCAGAATACGTTATTAACCCAAGTGATATCATAAACGAGTATGGTGCTGATACTTTAAGACTTTACGAAATGTTCATGGGTCCTCTTGAAGCTTCTAAGCCATGGAGCCAGCAGGGTGTTGAAGGTGCAAGAAGATTTATCGGTAAGGTATGGAACTTCTTTACAACTGAAGGTAATGTTGTTGATGAGGATGTTAAGGAACTTGAAAAGGTATATAACCAGACAGTTAAGAAGGTTACAGATGACTTTGAAAAGCTTGGCTTTAACACAGCTATCAGCCAGATGATGATATTTATGAATGCTGCAACTAAGCTTGGCAAGTGTTCAAGAGAATACGCTGAAGGATTCATAAAGATGTTCTCATGTATATGTCCACACGCTGGTGAAGAAATGTGGAGTGTATTAGGACATGATGATACTATAGCATATGAAAGCTGGCCAGCATATGATGAAGAGGCCTGCAAGGAGGATACTGTAGAGATAGGCGTGCAGGTTAATGGTAAGGTTAAGGGAACTATTTCTATTGCAGTTGATGAAGCTAAGGAATCAGTTCTTGAAAAGGCTAAGAAAGCAGTAGAAGGCAAGATTACAGGTAACATAATTAAGGAAATCTATGTACCTGGTAAGATTGTTAATATTGTGGCAAAATAAAAGCTATATTGCAGGTTTTGCATATATTCACATAACAAGGATTTAACTATAAACATGGCCCTAATTGTAAAATGTCAATTAGGGCCATATTTACATGTAAGCTAATCAATTATTCTGGTATATTTCCACCTGGAACTATCTGCTTATATATCATTTCACAATCCTGCTTTGTAAATTGTATACCAGCCTGTTTTGCCTTCTGGCTTAATGCGAATACAAGAGGAAGCAGTTCTTCCTTACTTTTTCCTTTGGATAGTGTCTTGAATTCATTTAATAGCAGCTGCTTTCTAAAATCAGTTTCTGACATAACTATATTCTTACCTCTGTCAATATGTTTACACATATAGATATGAAGTGTATAGAACAAATATGTATATTTGTTAGCAGTTTAACAGCCAGATTCATCATCTGGATTCATTCTGGCTTACATTAAAGTCGAGAGAATCAAGTTGTTTTATATATTCGTTATACAGATCTTTCTGGCTGGAATTCATAATATTTCCAAGCATGTCAGAAGTATTTATGGAACTGTTACTTTTATAGTTATTGTTTCCATCGTTATTATTTTTATCGTTATGAATTTCATCGTTATTGTTAGAAGAGTTATTGCTGGAAGAGTTATTAAATATATCCATCATATTAAACATATCAGACATTTTGTTTATGTTTCTGTATGTATTAATCATATTTACTATATTTCCAGAACAATAAGTTTTTACTGTATTTATAAGCTGTTCGTTTCCAAGTATTTCGCTTATGGGAGTGTTGAAGTTTATACCACTGCTGTTACAGCAGGATTTAAATACGTTACAGTTGACGGGTGAACTATAGAAACGTATCGTGTTTTTAAGTTCACTGGTACGGATAAGAGTGGAAATACTGCGTTGCATATTGTATTCCATAAAGGGAAGAATAGCTTTAAGAAGCTGGATATAATCAGGCTGGGTTATCATATCAAATTCTGTCATGGGAATCGACTTAGACATAATATACAGTAGTCCTATATTGATTTATATAAATATATTCAGAAAAACTAAGCATATGACATCAATAAATTATATATAAGCAGTTTTAAGGCAGCTGCAGACAATAAAAAGCAGCCATATAGCTTTACACCTGTAGATAATGTGAATAATGCGTGCTTATAAATCAATGGCAGAATACGAAGCAGGTGTATGCAATATGGCTGTAATAAAATATTATATCAGTAGATAAGAATTATTCAGGCAAATGCAGTCTAGCAGCCACAGCCGTTATTGCATCCGCAGCCACCATTGCAGCCACATCCACCAAAGCCTAATGCATTGCCGCAGTCACCGCAGCCTCCACATAAGAGAAGAAGGCAGATAAGCCAGATACAGTTATTGTTTCCACAGCCGCCACATCCACCGCAGCCGTTATTGCATCCGCAGCCATTGTTATCAAAAAGAAGTAAAAGAATAATAAGCCATATGCAGTTGTTAGAACCACAATCTCCACATCCGTTGCATCCTCCGCAGTTTGTTGCTGCTAAATCACTCATAAAAAATCCTCCGATTAAAACATTTACAATACAATAATATGAATGCAGGCTTGTTAGTGTTACTTATTTTTTTTGAAATATTGCAATATTTATAAAATTATTATATCATCAAGGGGTATGTGTGTTCAGACTATACAGATACATAGATAGGAGCGTAAGGATATGAAAGTATCAGTTATTATTCCTTCACTGAATCCGGATGAAAAGCTGGTTACAGTAGTGGATTCACTTGTAAAGAAGGGATTCAAGGATATAATATTAGTTAATGACGGAAGCGACAAGAGTCATATGTGGCCTTTTGAAAAAGTGGGTACGTATGATGAATGCACAATTCTTACTCATGAAGTTAATAGAGGAAAAGGAAGAGCTTTAAAAACTGCCTTTGAATATTGCATAAAAAACAGGGAAGGTTATATTGGAGTAGTTACAGTAGATGGGGATAACCAGCATCAGGCTGACGATATAATGAACTGTTGTGAAGCTATGGTCTCGCAGGATAAGGTTGTACTTGGAGTAAGAACATTTGATGGAGATGATGTTCCTTTTAAAAGCCGTTTTGGCAACAACCTTACAAGCTTTGTGTTTAAAGCTATGTGTGGACTGGCTATATCAGATACGCAGACAGGATTAAGAGCCATACCTTATAAGTATCTACAGACCTTTTGTGATATTGAAGGGGAACGTTTTGAATATGAAACAAGAATGCTTCTTGAGTTTAAGAGGTCAGCGATACCTTATATGGAGGTGCCTATTAAGACTGTTTACATAGAAGAAAATGCATCTACGCATTTCAATCCGGTTAAGGATTCAATAAAAATATATAAGGTTATATTCAGCTATACTTTTTCGGCAACAGCGTTAAAGTATGTACTAAGCTCACTTGCATCGTGGGTTATAGATAATTTAATATTTAATTTACTTGATATTTTTCTTGTTATGTTTACAATATCATTAAGACTGCTGTTCAGCACAGCTGTGGCAAGAATAATATCATCTGTATTTAATTTTACAATGAACAGAAATCATGTATTTAAGTCTGATAAAGATGTTAAGGCAGCAGCAGTAAGATATTATATACTGTGGTTCTGCCAGATGGCAGTATCATATCTTCTCGTCTTTTTGTTTACTAAAATGCTTATGCTTGGTACTACAGCAGTAGGTATAACCAAGATAATTGTAGACGTTGTTTTGTTCGTTGTGAGCTACAATATACAGAAAAGATGGGTATTTAAATAAATTTTATTAGAATGAGGAAAATGATGAAAAAGAATGTATTAAAATGGTTAGGCCGGGTTGGTGCCACTTTGCTTACGACAATAGTGATTCTTGTTGTCGGTCTGTATGGTGTTATGGCTATGCTTGCATGGGGTCCATCAAAAGTTGCAAAGAAACAGTTTATTATGTCACTACAGGAGACAGGAGAGCTTGGTTTTATGGCTAACTGGTTCTGCTCACAGGAAGAAATCGACAGGATAAAAGAAGAGAATTCGGTTAAAGATACAACAGATATAACAGATTCAAGCCTTGTTGTAATAGGCAATTCTGAAACAAGTGATGAAGAGGATCTTTATGTGGTTGATATAAAGGCAGAAGCTTACAGTGGAAAGCTTATGGTTATAAAGGATCCATCAAGACTTTTTGTTGGTACTGTTCCAGAGTTTAAGCTTGAAAAGGGCTGGACAGTTTCAGAGATAGCACAAAGATATGATGCAGTTGCAGGTATCAATGGTGGAGAGTTCGTAGATTCAACACCACAGACAGCGATGCCTATAGGACTTGTTATGGTTGATGGCAATGTCTTAAAAGGAACTGCCGGTGAAATGTATCATGTTACTGGAATAACATTTGATAACAAGCTTGTTATGGGTAATATGACAGCTGCAAAGGCACAGGAGCTTGGAATAAGAGATTGTGTCAATGTAAGTAGTGATATAGGTCCATTTCTGATTATCAATGGAGAAGCACAGGATGTTGATGGCGTTGGTGGTGGACTTAATCCGCGAACAGCTATAGGACAGAGAGCTGATGGTGCCATCCTTCTTCTTGTTGTTGATGGAAGACAGGTTACAAGCCTTGGGGCTTCATTCTCTGATCTTCAGGATATAATGCTTCAATATGGGGCGGTAAATGCATCTGCTATGGATGGAGGAACATCAACACAGATGTATTATAATGGTGAGGTTATCAATAAGCCATATTCACCAACAGGTCCAAGAACACTTCCAACAGCGTTTTTGATTAAGTAAATGTGATAATGGAATGGAGAATATATGTCAGATATGAATAACAACGTAAAAGATAATAAGAAGAATCTTTTTAAAAGACTTTCTTCATTTAAGAAATTCCTGATAATATATGCATCTGCATTGATAGTTATAATAGCTGCTGCATTAGTGATTTTACATGGTTTTCTTAAGGATTATGAGTCAGGACGTCCGGCTAATACGATGGATACGCTTGTTGCCCATATTGAAAAGGGAAATGTCGGAGAGTGGATTAAGAAAAGTGGATTACTCGGTGAATTTGAAACAGAAAGTATAGTATCAGATTATTTTAGAGATACATTTGAAGGAAAACAGATAAGCTATAAGAAAAAGGCTGGAGAATATTCAGAAAGCACACCTGTGTATGTTTTGTATGCAGATGATGATAAAATAGCAAGTGTGAGTCTTGATGAAAGCAGGAAAAATGCACATAAGTTCACAGAATGGAAGATTTCTTCCATCAACTTTAATGTTAATGCACAGGACAAGAGCCATGCGGTTAAAGTTACAGTACCAAAGGGAAGTGATGTAGAACTGAATGGTGTAAAGGTATCGTCAGACTATATAACAGGTGAGAGCAGCGTGGATTTGTGTAAGCATGTATCCGACTATGTGGATACACCAGTTAATGATATATATGAAATTACAGGTCTTTTTTCAGCTCCAGACGTTAAAGTGTATTCATCTGGAAAAGAACTTTCTACAGAGCTTGATAAAGAGGGCTATGTTGCATATTATCCTGGTGATGATTCTTTGCTGGAAGAGGAAAAACAGCATATATTGCTTGTTGCTGAGAACTATGGAAAGTATATGATCAACAGAGGCAGCCTTACAACTTTGTCTGGTTATATGATTGGAACTGCTAAAGAATATATGAGTGATATTCCGGCTATAGATGTTTATCTTATAGGAAGGACATTCACATACAATATAACTGATGAAAATATAAGTAATTTCAGAAAATATTCTGATGATTGTTATTCATGCAACGTGGATTACAAGCTTAATGTAAACTGGTCATCGGGAAGTACTACATATGATATTGCATTAACTTACATATTTGTAAAACAGGATGGTAAGTGGATGTTAGCAGACTTTAAGATCAGATAAGAGGATTGTAACAATGTCATCTAAAAATAAACGTAATTTTATTCTGCAGGGTTCCATACTTGCAATGGCTGGAATATTTGTAAGAATAATAGGAATGGTATATAGAATTCCAGTCCTGAATATTATAGGAAGTGAAGGAAATGGAATATACGGAACAGCATTTAATGTATACAATATAATGCTTGTTCTTTCATCATATGGACTTCCTATGGCAGTATCAAAGCTTGTTTCTGCAAGATTTACAAAGAAAAAGTATAAGAGTGCTGCTAAAGTACTCAGATGCTCAGTAATCATAGGAGTTATCACGGGTGGAGCAGCTGCGCTTCTTGTATTTTTTGGAGCTGGCTTTATAGAAAATGTCGTATATGGTGGTGGTATACCTGGACTTGCGATTCCATTAAGAGTACTGGCACCAACTATATTTCTTGTTGCAATATTAGGGGTGCTAAGAGGGTTCTTCCAGGGACAGGGAACTATGATACCAACAGCTGTTTCACAGATTATAGAACAGCTTGTGAATGCTGTGGTTAGTATTGTGGCTGGATATATGCTTATGAAAGCATATGCATCAGCAAGTAATACCGCAGCATATGGAGCAGCAGGAAGTACATTGGGAACTGCGATGGGGGCATTGACGGCTCTTGTTTTTTTTGTATTTCTGTATATGTTGTACCGTCCTAAGTTTATGAGGATGGTCGCAAGGGATAATAGTCCTGATTGGAGAGATACTAATCAATATATATATAAGACTATTATTGTAACTATGCTGCCTATTATTCTTAGTCAGACATTTTATCAGATAAGTGCTCTTTTAGATGATGTTTTGTTTAGTAATATAATGGTTGTAAGAGGTTCATCAGCTAATATTACAAGGGATCTTGGTAATTTCAGCTCAAGTTATACACTTCTTATAAGTATACCGCAGGGTATAGCTTCAGCACTTTCAGCATCGATGCTTCCAAGTATTGTGGCCTCTTATACAACAGGGGATAAGGATAGTATATATTCAAAGCTGACAAAGACATTAAAGACTAATATGTTTGTTGCTGTACCTTCATTTATAGGATTATTTACGATTGGTGAGCCGATTATCAGGCTTTTGTTTGCAAGATATGATAGCGTGCAGGGTGGCATGATGTTAAAGCTTGGAGCTGTTGCTATAGTTTTTTATACACTTTCCACAGTCACAAGCTCAGCACTTCAGGCAGTTGATAAAGTGAAATCTCCGATGTATCATTCATTTATATCACTTGTTGTTCATATAGTGCTTGTAGTAGTGTTGTTATTCACAACAGATCTTGGAATATATGCTCTTGTTATAGGTAATGCTTCATTTCCTGTTATTATATTTATATTGAATCTTATAACATTGTACCGGGAAGAGGGTTACAGGCTGCCTGTTATGAAGATATTTGCAAGACCATTTATATGTTCAGCATTTATGGGAGTGTTCACAATATTATCATATAATATGATGTATAATGTTACATCATCAAATGCTATTTCAGTTATTGTTGCACTTGTTGTTGCACTTGTAACATATTTTGGCTTATATGGAATTATACTAAAGAAATTTAGAGGCGTTTTATAGTTATGTGATGTTTATGGTGAAAGAATTTCTGACCATGGCATCGGTTAAAGGATTGGAAAGAGAGGAAAGACATGCAGAATAAATTCACAGACCAGGCAAGAAGAGTTCTTGAACAGGCTGCATTTGCTGCAGAGGTTAATGGACATTGTTATATAGGCTCGGAGCATTTGCTGCTTGGACTTATACAGGTAGAGGACTGCCTGGCAGGTAAGGTTCTTTTAAACAATGATGTTACAGAGAATAAGGTGCTTAATCTTATATATCAGCTTATAGCCCCTGATTGCGCAGTCAGCGTTAAGGAGCCGGCAGCATATACTCCAAGAGTAAAAAAAATTCTTGTAAATGCAGGTAATGAAGCGGCAAGATTCAAGGCAGACAGCATAGGAACTGAGCATATATTGATAGCTATGTTAAAGGAAACCGATAGTGTTGCATCAAGACTTCTTAATACTATGGGTGTATCTGTTAAGAAAATATATACAGAGCTTCTTGAAGGCATGGGAGAGGATGTATCACGTTTACGTGAGGATTTCCAGAATGGACGTATCAGGCAGAAGGATAAAAGGGCAACTGCCATGCTGGATCAGTATAGCAGGGATCTGACAGAGCTTGCAAGACAGAAAAAACTGGATCCTGTTATAGGAAGAGATGCAGAAATCCAGAGAGTTATCCAGATATTATCAAGAAGGACAAAGAATAATCCATGCCTTATAGGCGAACCGGGAGTTGGTAAAACAGCTGTTGTAGAGGGGCTTGCTTTACGTATAGTGGAAGGAGAAGTACCTGAAACTATCAAGGATAAAAGACTTGTTACACTTGATTTATCAGGCATGGTTGCAGGTTCTAAGTACAGAGGTGAATTCGAGGAAAGGATAAAGAGAGTTATAGCTGAGGTAAGAAATGCTGGCAATGTGATTCTTTTCCTTGATGAGATTCATACAATTATAGGTGCAGGCGGCGCTGAAGGTGCTATAGATGCATCTAATATATTAAAGCCTTCACTTGCAAGAGGAGAACTTCAGCTTATAGGTGCAACAACACTTGAAGAATACAGAAAACACATAGAAAAGGATGCAGCGCTTGAAAGACGATTCCAGCCCGTTAAGGTAGAAGAACCAACAGAAGAAGAGGCTGTTGATATTCTTATGGGACTTAAGAGCAGGTATGAGGAACATCATAGTGTTAAGATAACGGATGAGGCTGTTAAGGCAGCAGTCAGGTTGTCTAAAAGATACATCAATGACAGGTTCCTTCCAGATAAGGCTATTGATCTTATAGATGAGGCATCATCAAGAACAAGGCTTTTAGCATATGCTGTACCAGCAGATATTAAAAAACTAGAAAAACAGATTGAAGAGCTGTCACAGGAAAAGGAAGCTGCGATTAAGAGAGAAAAATATGATGAAGCCTCTGATATAAAGAAACAGCAGACAAGAAAAAAGACAAGGCTTGAAAAGCTTAAGAATAAGTGGAGAGAACAGATGGATACATCTGAGCTTGTTGTTGATGAGGATATTATCGCAAAGACAGTTGCCATGTGGACAAAGATACCTGTCACAAAGATTGCAGAGGCTGAATCAGAGAAGCTTATTAATCTTGAACAGACACTTCATAACAGGGTTATAGGACAGGATGAGGCTGTAAGCGCAGTTGCCAAAGCGATAAGAAGAGGAAGAGTAGGACTTAAGGATCCTAACAGGCCAATAGGGTCATTCCTTTTCTTAGGACCTACAGGTGTTGGTAAGACAGAACTTTCAAAGGCACTTGCTGATGCGATGTTTGGAACAGATAATTCACTAATAAGGGTTGATATGTCTGAATATATGGAAAAGCATACAGTATCTAAGCTTATAGGTTCACCTCCAGGATATGTCGGATATGATGAAGGTGGACAGTTAAGCGAAAAGGTAAGAAGAAATCCGTATTCTGTAGTGCTTTTTGATGAAGTTGAGAAAGCCCATCCGGATGTGTTTAATGTGCTTCTTCAGGTACTTGATGATGGACACATAACAGATTCAACAGGAAGAGTAGTCGATTTTAAGAATACGGTGATTATTATGACATCAAATGCGGGTGCGGAAAACATAGTTGCACCTAAATCTCTTGGTTTTGCTTCATCGTCTACAGATGAACAGATTCACGATGATATGAAGAATAAGGTTATGGATGAGGTCAGGAGAATGTTCAGACCAGAGTTCTTAAACCGAATAGATGACATTATAGTATTCCATATGCTTAAGAAAGAACAGATAGGACAGATAGTTGATATTATGATGAAAACTATCAACGACAGGATTATGGAACAGATGAAGCTTTCTGTAGAACTTGATGATGATGCTAAAGCATATATTGTTGACAAAGGATATGATGCAAAATATGGAGCACGTCCATTAAGAAGGACTATCCAGAATGAGATTGAAGATGAACTTGCAGAAAGAATTCTTGAAGGAAAGATAAAGGCTGGTAACAGAGTATTAGTTACAGTTAAAGATAAGAAGCTTGATTTTGTTTTGAAAAGAGGATATAACAGATAAAAGTTAACAAATAATACTAGTAAAATACTAGCACTTTTATACAATTTGATGTATAATCAGAATATGAATAATTATTATGTTTCTTAAAGTAATCTGTTGGTTATATTTGTGATACATAATAAAATCGTAAAAAACGCAGGAGGACAATAATATGCCAGTAATTAATGAGTTGATTCGTTCAGAAAAGGATGGAACTCTTAGCTTTGGTAATTATGAGCTGGATACTAAGTCTAAGTTATCGGATTTCGAACATTGTGGAGATACTTATAAGGTTAAAACATTCAAGGAAATAACTAAGTTAGAGCGCAATGGTTCTTTCGTATATGAGTCAGTACCAGGAACAGCTGTTATGAACTTTAAGGCGACAGATACAGGCTTATCATTCAAAGTAGAAGGCAGTGAAGATGCACAGATTACTGTGGAGCTTGAGGAAGGTGCTTCATACAATGTAACAATAGATGGTGCATTTGAAGGCAGTATGACTACTAATATGGGTGGTAAGATAGTTCTTTCAGTAAGTCTTGAGGAAGGCAAAGCTGTCGGAGTAGAAGTAGTTAAAGCATAAAGTGTATGATTATTAATACAATATAACAATTAAATTGCTGCACCGCGCATAAAGTCATAGTCTGACCAATGCTGGTGCAGCATTTATTTATGTTGCAAGGAGGGAAAAGTGGCAAAAAGTAAAAATACAGCTTTTTTTTGTAGCGAATGTGGGTATGAATCATCTAAATGGTATGGCCAGTGTCCTGCTTGTAAGGCCTGGAATACATTTGTTGAAGAACCTGTAGCAGGTAAGACGGCTGTAAAAGGCTTGTCGGTGGTAAGAAAAGATAGTTTAACTAAAGCAAGCCATCCAGTCAGCCTGAAAGAAATAAGTACAGAAGAAAAAGAGAGAACACTTACAGGGATTAAAGAGCTTGACAGAGTACTTGGTGGTGGTATAGTCCAGGGCTCACTTGTTCTGGTTGGAGGAGATCCCGGGATAGGTAAATCAACATTGCTTCTTCAGATGTGTTATAACATTTCAGATGCGAAAGATAAGGTTTTGTATATATCAGGTGAGGAATCTCTGACACAGATTAAGCTTAGGGCTGAAAGAATAGGTGAATGCAGCGATAATCTGAAAATACTATGCGAAACCAATCTGGATATTATAGAGCAGGTCTTAAAGAAAGAGATGCCTAAGGTTGTTATTATAGATTCCATACAGACTATGTACAGAGAAGAAATATCTGCTGCACCAGGAAGTGTGTCGCAGGTAAGAGAAAGTACATCTATTCTTATGCAGCTGGCAAAAGGGTTGGATATAACCATATTTATTGTAGGACATGTAACTAAGGAAGGTGTAGTTGCAGGACCAAGAGTGCTTGAACATATGGTTGATACAGTGCTTTATTTTGAAGGTGACAGATATGCATCATATAGGATTTTAAGAAGTGTAAAAAACAGATTTGGTTCAACTAATGAGATAGGGGTTTTTGAAATGCGTCAGGATGGTCTTGTCGAAGTGGCCAATCCGTCTGAATATATGCTTAACGGAAGACCGGAGGGAGCCTCAGGTTCAGTTGTTGTGTGTCTTGTTGAAGGAACAAGGCCGCTTATGGTAGAAGTGCAGGCACTTGTATGTGATTCTAATTTTGGCATGCCAAGACGTACAGCAGCAGGCACGGATTATAACAGAGTGAATCTTCTTATGGCTGTTCTTGAAAAAAGAGCAGGAATGAGAATGTCATCAAGTGATGCGTATGTAAATGTTGCAGGTGGCATAAAGGTAACGGAACCGGCTCTAGATCTTGGAATTGTTATAGCACTTGTGAGCAGCTTCAGGAATAAAGAGATTGACAGTAAAACAGTTATATTTGGAGAGGTTGGCTTGTCGGGAGAGGTAAGGGCTGTTACCCAGGTACAGCAAAGAGTGAATGAAGCTGTAAAACTCGGCTTTACGACATGTATATTGCCATCAGTCTGCTTGAAAAATATTAAAAATAATGATAAAATTAATCTTATTGGTATACATAACGTAAATGAAGCCATAAACCTGATATAATGAGCGCAAGAGAGCCAGAAAGCTGCTTGCAGATTTCCGGCGAACGGCGAAGCAGACATTTACTTTTCTTGCGCCATTAACGAATGAACACAAATATAATAATATATATGGAGGAATACCATGGATAATAATAATCTGGTTAATGATTTATCTGGAATACTTGATGGACTTGATTCATCACAGGAACAGCTTGAAAAGGATGCGTTTGATGTTATCAATTCATCTGATACATCGCTTAATCTTGTAAAGGAAAGTATATCGAGTGTTGAAGAAATTCTTAAAATGATAGATGAACTTAATGAAATAGCAGAGGAATCAGCAACAAGAATAAAAGAACTTGAAAAGCTTTCTAAAGACATTGAACAGTTTGCTGGTGTTATATCATCTATATCAAACAGAACAAATATACTATCGCTCAATGCTTCTATTGAGGCAGCAAGAGCAGGTGAACATGGAAGGGGCTTTGCAGTAGTTGCAAGTGAAGTGCGTAATCTTGCGGCGCAGTCAGCTAAGTCATCAAAGGAAATAACTGATACCATAACTATGGTTCAACAGTCTGTAGGAAAAACAGTAGATTCTATGAAAAATATATATGAGAATTCAAACCAGCAGAAAGAAAAAGCGGATGAGATAGGAAATGTTCTCAATAAAGTTGTAGAGGCAGCATATACTGCTAATGAAGTTGCTAGAAATATAGAAAACGAGATTGCTTATCAAAGAGAAATTACTGATAAGGCGAAGAATGTACTGATGTAGGATATAATTATATTAGTGATATTGATTGAATATAAGTAAATAAGGCTTTTATATGATGTGTGAAGGGGGATAACCATATGTATCAATGTCCTTGTTGCGGAGGAAGACTGATATTTGATATACCATCGCAGCAGCTGAAATGTGATCACTGTAGTAATAGCTTCAATCCATATGAAATAAGTAAAGAACATGATGCACAGGAAAGCGTTGAGTATGATGTTACTGTATTCAGGTGTCCGCAGTGCGGAGGAGAAATACTTAGTACTGATAATACAGCAGCGAATTTCTGTAGTTTCTGCGGCGCATCGACGATTCTTACCAGCAGGGTCACAAAAGAACTAAAGCCAGGGTATATCATACCATTTTCAAAAACAAAGCAGGACTGCAAGCGTGCATATAAAAGCATGATGCGTTATGCATTATTTGCACCTGGGGAGTTGAAAGACGAGAAGTTTATAGATGGATTCAGAGGGATATATATGCCGTACTGGACATATTATATTGCACAAAAGGGTCCAGTGTGCCTTAAAGGTTCAAAAAGCCACCGCAGTGGCGATTATATATATACAGATCATTATGATATTACTGGTGATGTGGATTGCTATTATAAGGGACTTTCATATGATGCCTCATCATCTTTTGACGATGGTATAAGTGAAATTATAGCACCATATGATGTTAAGAATATGAAAGAATTTACACCATCTTTTTTAAGTGGTTTTTATGCAGATACAGCTGATGTTGCGGCGGATGTATACAGGATGGATGCAGAAGCTATAGCAGTTGATGAAACGTATAAGCATATTAAAAAAACTGCCCATCTGGGTTCTGTAAGCCTTGACAGTTATCAGGGAAATATGGAAAGAAGGCTTGGAACAGAGGTAGTATCTGAAGACAGAGCACTATTCCCAGTGTGGTTTTTATCTTATCGCAATAAAGACAGAGTCGCATATGCAATTATAAATGGACAGACAGGAAAAGCTGTTGCAGATCTGCCAGTATCACTTGTTAAATATTTCATTGGTTCGGCTTTGCTTGCAATTCCGATATTCATATTGCTTAATCTAAAGTGTACCCTTTGTCAAGGACACTATGACTTTTTCCTTTTCAGATTTCTATTTTATATTTATTTGTTGTGTAGAGGCATCAAAGTGATGCCTCTAATTGATTGTTTTCACCTTTTGCTTTAGGAATTATCAGAGGATAAATTCCTGTTGTCATATATTGATAATACTCAACAGGTGACAACCTTGCTAAGTCCCATTGATAACGTTCTGTATTATAGTATTCTGTCCAATCCCTAACTGCGTTTAATATCTCATCATAGCTGTAGCACTCTGATAGATCCAGTTCATCTTTCATATGGCCAAAGAATGATTCCTGAGGAGCATTGTCCCAACAGTTTGCTCTACGTGACATAGACTGTCTCAGTTCATTATCCTTTAACAATTGGATAAATTTAATGCTGGTATAGTGGGAACCCTGATCGCTATGTATTAATGTTTCTGTGCTTAAATCAGTTCCATGTTTTTCTATTAACTGTTTTACTGTTTCTAATACAAAATCAATTTCTAATGATTCGCTGAGAACCCATGACAGCAGTTCCTTGGTACAGGCATCTATAATTGTTGACATATAGCACCGGGGTGCTTTTCCATTTATAATATACGTGATATCTGTTAACAGAATTTTTCTTGGTCCGTGTTCCTCGAATTGACGGTTTACTATATTGGGGGCGGTATATGCGGTTGCCATTGCTTTTGCCATTCTCCGATAGGGATTTGCTTTGCGGATAGGACACTGTAAGTTATATTTTCTCATCAGCCGACGGATTTTTTTGATATTCATCACTATAGGCGGTTCCATGTGCAACAACCTCATATATATGCTACGGGCACCTTTATGGTATCCTCGATACTGGTATGCTTTCAGAATCAAAAGAAAATCCTGTCTGTCCCGTTCCTCTCTTTCCATTCGCTGGTCTTCTGTTGAGAGATAATGGTAATAGCCCGAACGGGATACTCCTGCAATTTCGCACATGGCAGCTACATTCAATAGATTATCGTTTTTTTGCAAAGTATCATAAATAATCTGATACTTTGCATGGGCTGGTATTTTCATTATTTCGGAGCCTCCGGATTTAAAGATACAATTTTTTTTAGGAACTCTATCTCCTGATTTTTATATGCCAGTTGCATTTCTAAATATTTTATCCGATTTTCAGCCGAAAGATATCCGTTGCAACCCTGTGCATAGGTGTTAAGATCTCGAAAGCCATTTCCCTTTTTTACTTCATTTCCAATCATGGTTTTCAAACCATTTATCCTGGAATCCCCTAGTATATTTGGATCTATTCCAAGAGTCGAAACAATCTCACGTGGAAGCCTGCCCTTTGACAGTTCCTCCCAAAACAGTTTTTTAAATTCTGCCGAGAAATGTACAATACTCGGTGATACATCCAGCACATATTTGCTATTTCTTAGTGTGAGCATTTCCTGTTCTGTAAACTTTTTGTTTGCCATAATTTCCTCCAATTCATTTTTATTTTAATATCAATCTGAATCGGAGTCAAAAATCGATTTTGTCCAAAATAAAGGGAATCATCAGAACCATGTCCGAAGTTAAGGGTTCCCTGTAAACTCATTGTATAGATTTAAGGGATTTCGTTAAAACTTACTGTCTAATGGTAAGGGTTTTAAAAACTCAAACTGTCTAATCTATAGGGTACATTTTATAATAACTGTTATATTTTGTTATCAAATTTCTCACAAACTATTGAAAACACTAAGTTTGTGACAGGTGATCTTTCCCTTATATGTTCCCTTGTGTTATATCGTCCCACCAGAGTTTACGGACTCTGGTAAGGGAAAAAGCAAGGGCAACAAAATCATATAAACATAGTATAACACAAAATGAAACTGACATGGTGAACTGATTGAAATGCTTCTGATTTTTTTAATGTGATTAATTGATTTGAAGGAGACACGATATGAATATTATTTACGCAGAATACAATACGTACTAGAACAGCATAGACATCTACACCCATACTGGTTATATGCTTCGTATTGACTGCAATAAGGCAGAAAATGGTATTAAAACTACACCATGCTCTCAGTGTGCGTTAAATGCACTGGCGATTGACGAACCGCTTGAATATGCAAGGCTGTACCTTGATGGCACGATGCAAATTGGGGTAGACACGGAAAATTCACTGGAAATGTAGAACAAAATATAAAATGCATAGTTTTCACTTGAAGCGTTATAACGTCATAAGGCATATCTGAAAACTGTTTAATTCCATAATGTCAGATATGCCTTTTACAAATTATTTATTTTCGACTATATTTTAATGCTTTTATAACTGTCTCAATGCAATTAATTCCCAGCGCAAAAATGATAATTGCAAGAAATACCTTATTAAATTGTATGAAAACCTGCGAAATAACTTCTGTATTTTCTCCAAACAACTGCTCAATACCTTCAAAAAAATTAGGATTCATGATCTTGTCGTTTAATAGCCAAATAATTGTTAACGCACCATCAATGAGGTTGGTAATAATAGTAACAAGCATCACCCTTTTTGTATAGCTGCCATCAATAAGTCTCACACTTTCCCTTGCAACACCCAAAATTCCAAATGCAAGAATAAAATACCATGTTTGCCTGATATATTCTAAATTAAAAAGTGGTTCATAAACACCTGCCCCATTTTTTACAAATGCAATGCATACAATCTGCGGACATACAAGAAATATAAGAGTGAATATAACTGAAAAAGCAATTCCAACAATCGCATTTGCTTTAGAAATTCTATTAGTCTTTTGTGGAACAGGAGGCAAATTATCTATTCCATCATTTAACCCATCCACCTTAATTCCTTTTTTATAAAAGAATGCAAATAATAATGTCACAAATGCAAATCCTGTCAATATACCACCAAAAATCCCACCGATGGTTCTATAGATAGCTATATACCAGATTGTATGCGATGTTAATGCTGCCATGATTTGAGCAAGTAACATTCCTCCACTGATGCACACTGTCACAATTTTCAATACATACACATATAAACTGTAATACGGCTGTCCAATCAAACAATCCTGTGTTTCACCTTTATATTTTGAAGCTAACTCATTCGGGGTTCCCAGTTCCGTTAGAACAACTTTGATATCACGCTCAGTTGGAGTAACATCCTCACATCGTTCCTCCAACATATCTTGTATGATCGTCTCTAATTCCGCTGCCACATCTTTTTTCATTGCAGATTTCATATGCTTCGTAACTGCATAAATGTATCTGTCGATTAAATCATTTTTTATCATCTATTCTTCCTCCATTAAAACATTGATTGACTGAGAAAATTTTTTCCAGTGTTCTTTAATTTTTTTATAAACCAGCTTCCCATCTTCTGTGATGATATAATATTTTCTTGGCTTCGTTGCCTCAGTTTCCCATTCACTTTTTAGCAGACCTTGACTCTCTAGTCTTCTCAGTAGAGGATATAATGTATTGCCTTCTATCGAAATACCTTTTCCCTCTAATTCCTTTACCAATGAATATCCATACATTGGTTTATTTAGTTGTGCTAACACTACCATGATAAGTGTGCCTCGTCTGAATTCTAAAATTAATCCTGAAACAATTTCATCACAATTCATCAAATTTCCACCTTTCTTTAAATTATTATTGATTCAAAGCAATAATTTTGCTACGCTTTGCTGTGTGCCACACACTATAGTTTTAATTCAGTATACTGTGTGTCGTACATTATGTCAAGAGCTTTTACATATTGGCTTGTGTATTTTCTGGCTTTTCGTTGCAAGTAACCAAAATCTATAACTGACAGGACTGTATCCTTGGTTAACTCCGGTTATTATCAAATATCCTTTTGGGCAATACAAATGTCATATTCTCTTTGCATATAGCACCTCCTAGCTTATCTTAATCCACTTTGCTTCCATATCTTCTATTACAGACCGCTTCTGATCCTCATAAGCACAGGCATATGTATTAAGAGTGGTAGAGGCATCTACATGACCCAAAATATTCTGCACAGACTTGATATCTGCATTATTCTTAAGAGCAATTGAAGCAAATGTATGTCTCAATGCGTGAAGATTAAGATATCTGATTTCATCCGAATGTGAATCCAGGAATTCTTTATATTCATTGGACAGAGTTTCACATCTTAATGGATTTCCACAATCATCCGTAAATAGAGCCTTTGAATCCACAAAATCTTCTCCTTTTACAAATATCTTCTTGTAGTAATCATTTCTTGCTCTCTTTATCAACGTACATAGGGTATTAGTTATAGGAATTACCCTTACACTACTTACAGTCTTAGTCTCCTTTACTACGCATTTTCCTCTATACAGAAATTCTTCAACACATCTGGATACAAGATACATGAAGCCCCAAAATGCTTTTTAAAATTAGTGAGTACAAAAATAGTCTCAGGAGTGTTGCTGACATATTCCTGAGACTGATTATCTATCTTTGATACAATATCCGTAAGTGACATGATACTCGGAGCATAGAGTTTCTGAGTATTCTTAGTCGCAAATGTATACAAATCATTTTCCGTAACTCCCAAATGCTCTATCAATGCATTTGTAACATCCGATGAAGCCGTAGCATTGAAATCAATATCAATGATTAGCTTATATGTAATGGCTAAATCCGTACCTTCCAATAGCCTGTAAGGTATAGTCTTTAGTCTGCTCTTATTAGAATCAGCATTTACCAGAGTATAGACAATCCTGTCCTTTAGTTTCTCCAAATTGATTTACAATCAAATTTAGGAAACAGGCTTCTATTAATCACATCTACAATCTCATCAACTGATTCACCAGTCCAGTAACATATCTTTGCAACATTCATATCTTTTTTCCTGACCTGAATTCCTTTCAGTTTTGTGTCATTGTTCTTCATAACTTCAACTCTTTTCGCCTCATATTCTTCTCCAAGTCTTTTCTGCACTTCATCAATCACATCATTCATTCTGTCATCCATAGTAACCTCCTATAAATAAAATAAGAGCAAGCACTTAAGTTTTGTTACTCAAGTACTTGCTCTGTTTCTTTGTATCAAAGTTATTATATATGGTTGTAAGTTGGTGATTTACAGGTGATTTATAAGATGTAATCTATAAACTTGAATTTCATAAACGCATTTGCTTCTTAAACGCAAACATTCCCTCATTGCCATCACCGACAAAATCGTCCGGTGTATCCGGCATAGGATGTTTTTCATTAAAAAACTCTGTAATATGAAAGCCGCAGACATTCACATAAAAATGAATGTTGCGCTTATCAAAGTACGGCGTACAGGTTTCCCATACTTTCGTGTTCGGATATATCCGTTCCAATTCAAACCATATCTTCTTACCGATACCTTTGCTCTGAACTCCGTTCTTTACAAAAAGCAGGTCAAGATGGTTATGCTGTGTACTCTCGTTGATAATAACAACTGCACCGCCCACCATTTCTCCATCGACAACAGCTTTATAGACAGCAGACCCCTCCGCATTCACCGACTGGTCAATGTCCTTTTCAGGCAGAATAACAGCATCTGTTTTCCCGAAAGCATCTTCAAAACCTTTCTGAAATGCTTCCTGCATATCAGACTTGTATTGCGTTAATTCTTTTGGTTCTATACAAACTAATTGGAAGGTCATTTTATATCTATCTCCTCAAAAATACCGATTTTCTTAATTCTACAAACTTGCAGTTATTTTCTGCTCATATAAAATATATCAATGGCTTTACTTGCAAACTCCGCTGTGCCTGTACCACCAACATTGTCAATATTTTCCGTAAATTCTCCTCCACCAGCATACATTCTTCCAAGACCACATAAAATCTTATCAGAACATGTATAAAAATGATTCGTAATGTAATCCTGAAGTTTCCTTACCTGCAACTGCACCTGCTCATCTGCCGGATTCATTTCCTTCATTTGTCCAAATTCAACAAACAATTGCATAAACTCATTTGCGGCAGTAGCTTCGTCATCTTTCGTCCAGTTCTTTGTTTTCTCTTCAAACTCTTTGAACTCAGAGGTTTGTCCCCATTGTTCTTTTGCTCGTTTAGAATACTCATCAATCTTTCTTGTATCAAATACTTTAAAATCCATATATTTCACTCCTATTCCTTTTATTCCTCGAGCGAAACTAATAAGATTTTCAAGATGCTCCTTTTTCATCGTAAGCAATTCAATCTGCTGCTCTAATGCTTTGTTCCTGTCAAAGTTAGGAGCATCGATTATCTTTTTAATCTCCTTAAGTGGAAATTCCAATTCTTTAAACAGTAAAATTTGTTGCAGCCTTTCCAAGGATGTATCGTCATACAACCTATAACCTGACTCTGTATATTCAATAGGTTTTAAGAGTCCAATGGTATCGTAATACTGCAGAGTGCGTATACTCACTCCTGTTAATTTACTTACTTCATTCACCGTCATCATTGTCATTTCCTCCTCTCGATAAGCATACTCTAAACTATTACGTTACGTAGGAGTCAATAGTTTTTCAAAGAAATTTTCAAAATTAAAAAGCTTGATAAACAACGATTGTTATAGTACAATCTTTTTCCATTTCCTAATCTTAGTTCTGAAAGTTCCGAACGGAGCAACCGTATTAACATGTATAAACTTGTATACTTCCCAGACCGCTGTTTTGGTTGCTTCATCGGCCCACTTTCTCATATGTGGCTCGAATAACTCTTCATCGCTTAATGAGTCAATGATTTCATAAATCGAATTAATATTCTCATTCAGCATGTCTTTCAGCTCCTGAAGCGAAAGATGAGCATATGTATCTGTAAACCATTGATATAATTCGCCAAGCTGATTCCACTTAAAATTATCTGAAGGAGTCTTGACATGAAGACCCTTTCTTTCATCAGATTCCCATTTAATAACAAGCGTTGTCCAGCCAACCTGATAAGCAAGATTTTCTGCCGGAGTTCTGTCAACTTCCTCAACTCTCTTATCTTTTAATGATTCTGGAATAATATCGAATTCTGAAATGTACTTTGCAAAACTTTTATTTATCTCGTTCTTAAGTTCATCTTTATTCTCGTATGTTCTCAAAATAGTCCTCCACGATTCTATGTCCTTTATTTCAGCAGTAAAACGCTGTTCCATTTTAGGTTCAAACTCCCTCCGTCTGATGGATTTGGTGAGAAGCTCAAGATTCCGAAAGCTTATTTGTTATATTCCTGTTCTAATTCATCCGCTAAATATGCATCACTCATGCAGTGCATATCCGATACCTTCTATAAACATCTTTGCAAATATACCATATCTATTAGTTGTACACCGCCCTCATAAATTGGGTGGTCATAATTGTCCGTAAAGAAATTCGGAATCTTGTGAGACCGAACAAATCCACATTTTTCATATAATGGTATCGTCAATGGACTATTACCTGTTCCAACCTGCAAAACAGAATATTCATCTGCATATTTACTGGCAAGAAAATCAATTAGTGCTTTGCCATAGCCCTTTCCCTGATTTTCCGGATTGACTGCAATATTCTTGATTTCAAGTATTTCGTTACCTTCATCGGTGACAACACATTCAGCTTTTACATCACCATCTTCAAGTACATACATAGTACCTTTTTCAAGATAGCGATCCACCATGCTCTCCTGCTCATCAGCTAATAACAATAATGCTATAAATTGCTTTTTATTCTCATTCACTTCTCTGATTTTCATATCCATTACTCCGTCAAACGTGAAGCTGTCGGGTTCTTTACATAGATAAAATATCAATTTCCTAAATTACAACTCTTTTATTCTTCCATCTTCAAAATAATATATATTTTCCCTCTTGTACCCATACTTCGAACCTGAAATGCTTATATGAGGTTCAAAGGTAAAAAGTGCAACATCATCCAACTTTGACTTATTACCTTTTTCAATATATATTCTATCATTTTTCTGTTTCACAATAGAATGTCCTAAGTTTCCCATAAAATCAAGATTGATATATCCGCTATCTTCGATAACTTTATTCATGTAATAGTACAATTCTTCAAATGTAGTATTCGGCGTAACAAAGTGCATCATTTCTTTATGTAGCTGCTTTTCCATATGCACACCATTCTTCCACTCTTCATTTGACGCAAACTCATCATCAACTACAATGCCATTCTCAATAATAAGGGTTCTCGCATAATCTCCCCATATATTCTCCCTTTGTGGGCTTAAGTCTATCGTAATAATATCATTCTCAAGAATAACTCTATCACTTGTTTTATATTTAGTTCCAGATACAGATATCGTTGTTTCATCACCAGCAAAAACAAATGCTCCTATATCTCAATACCAAAAAGAGTCCGCACCCAATTCTAACATTTTTCTTTCACACATTTCTCGAATTTCTATAAGAGACATTCCAGCATAAATATTCTTTTTCGCATATTCAATTGTATCTTTTGCTATTTTTTGAACTTCCTTATATTCCATAATGCGCTTTTCCTTTACTCGTTCAATTGTAATTTATGAATTTTTAATCAACTCACAAAAATCCTTTATCTCTTCTTTTCTATCTTCTAAATCCTCTTTATATTCAATTCCACATAATCCAAGTTTGCCACATGATTCTATTTCTAAATGTCCATGAAAATGTTCTATGCTACTAATAATTCTCTCACATTCAGGCATACTTGGACCTGTTCTTAACGCAATTGTATATCCCTTTTTCCCACTTTTTATTTTTGCATGTGGTTGATGTGTATTACACCAAGGTGTACATCTATCAATAAATACCTTAAACTGTCCAGGAATATCTGCCCAATAAGAAGGAGAAACCGATACAATCTTATCTGCCCAATCATATGTAACCATCAATTTGTCTACATCATCTTCTTGAAAGCATTTTGCTGTTTCATGACATTTTCTACATCCCTTACACAGCTTTATATCATAATCATCTATGCAAACAGATTTAACCACATTTCCTTCTTCTACGTGCTCTTTAACAAGATTCACTATTTCAGCGGTAGCTCCATTTCTAACTGGGCTACAATTTATAATTAATATGTTCATGTCTACCCCTCCTTCAGAGTAAAAATATGAACTTACCAAATCAACAAACAACGATTTACCTATCTGTACTCAACGATTTCTTCGAATGGAGTATGCTGATTGGTATTAAGCACTGTATATGATCTCTTCAATTAACTTTCTTTCGATCTCATCTGGCTTATATTTTCTTATACTTCTTCTATTCTCAATTTCTCGTATCATAGATTTCTCTCTCCCTTAGAGCCCTGCCCTCAAGGCTCATTTTCTCCTATGATTTCCAATCTATCCATCCCAACATGACATTTCAGGGAAAGAACCTCAACACCTGCGTCCTTTGCCTCTTCCAGTGCAATGCCAAATTCGGGATGCGTTGCCGTATTCGGCCTGACTTCACTGGTTTCCTCCATTTGAATCACAAATGCAATCAAATCATAACGAGTCTTTCGATTTGGATTCTTTTCTATGCAATCTTCTAAAATCACTTCCGCCCCTGGCAACAGTAATTCACGACAACAATTTCATGTGCCGTTTCCTATTATCTGATGATTTTTAAGTGCTGAAGCATACATTATTACACAACAGGATTCACTGGCAACGGTCTGTGCTTTGCAGTATAATAATCGCAATCAATTCGAATCACACTAACAATTGAAACCAATTTCTCATTAAACTCAAAATCCTTACCGGTTTGTGTTTTCATTAATGCCCTCAATGCCCTGATTTTTTCTTTCGGTGTTTCCACAATCTTTGCCGTTCCAAATCCATCAAAAGAATAGTAGCTGCATCCATATTGGCAGGCTACTTTACCTGAAAATGGCTGTATATCACACTCAATTTGAACGCAACAATTAGAATTATTTCTGATAATGTCAAGTTTACGCCCCTCTAACGCCCCATGCAAATAAAATACGAGCTTTTCTCCTTCAAAAACATAGCCATAGTTCATGGGAACTATGTATGGCTTTCCTTGATCCACTAAACCGAGATGCAAAACCTTGCCAGAATCAAGGATATGCATGATTTCACTATGTTCTGTTACCTCTCTGTCTCTTCTTCGCATACGTATCCTCCATAACCGGAAGTTGTTATTGTAAATCATTTTTTGATATTTCAATCGATGGATAGTGCTCTAAACTTGTTAAGTCAACATCTAATGGAGTAACGTATTCCATATAAAATTTTTCAGGATTTTTATCTTGCAATTTTTTAAGTTTATTCTTAATTTTTTCCTCCTCTGTAGAAACATAAACCACTGATACTACTCCTACTTTTTCACTTGGATTCATTCTGCTATCTTCAACATTTCCACATAAAATCATTCTAACTGTATTCATAATAATCCTCCTCCACATATAACTTCCGATTGTTCTATTTCTTCCTTTTCTGATTTGAAATACTTTTTAATTTCTTTCACCAGCAACACAATTAACCATTTAATTTCTGGAAGATTTTTCTGCATCAATTGCAAGTTTATGTCCAAATATAATCGTTCCTTATGCGTCTGATCTGGAGTATGCATTTTTCATCTGATTGCTCAGCTCATACAATACTTTATTCAATGTATCCTGCGTTTCTTTTTTTACCATGTCAGCAATTTTTTCATTTGCCTCCTGACGAAGCTGCATGCGTTTTTCTGCATCACTTTCTTTTGACAGAAGTTCATCATATTGGTTGATATATTCATGTCCTTTTGACATGACTCTTTCCTGATAACGTTCAATATGGAAAATGGATTTGCTATAAGAAGCATCTGCCATGGCTGCGATCATCCTGCTTGCCCAGTAAAAATTATCTGTTGAAGCATCGCCTGTCGTATTGGAAAAATACTCCGGTACTTTCTCTACATCTGTGTAGAACGGTGCGGCTGTATTAAATACGTTCGAAGCAAATGCCACCCATTCGATTGCCCGGCTGTCTTCTGCTGCATCCGGTCTCATCTGTATGATTCCTAAGAAATCTGTCCGGTTTACACCGATCGCACGATACGCCCCCTTCATGGATTTATCTCCATAAGATGCATACGGATCGTATGGTGTTCCCTGGAAATGAGAAGAAAGCACATATTTTACATCTTCGATCGTCACCTTTTTCTCCGGAACCATGCACCAAGGGATATCATCAGAAAGCGGTGTGTAGTCTGCGTCCGGTCCATCCCAGTTCATCGTATTCGGATTCAGGCAGCGTGCCATGTACCATGCTCTCGGTGTATTGTATACATGATCAGAGTCATCATGGCTGCCAAAAATATCTCTTGGATTAAATGTTCCATCCTGTGAAAGGTTCAAATGATTTTTTTCAACAAATTCTTTCAGATTGGCGGAACACATATATTCTTTCTGGTTTGAAAGGGCATCCTCAAGATCAAACTGATCCATTCCAAACTGATTTGGCATCATCACATAAACATCATCCGGTACTTTTCGTGCGATCCAGTGATGTCCGCCGATGGTCTCAAGCCACCAGATCTCATCTGCATCCTGAAATGCAATTCCATTCATTTCATAAGTACCATACTGTTCTAACAGACTGCCGAGACGCTTGACACCTTCCCTTGCACTGTGTATGTACGGAAGTACAATGTATACAATATCCTCTTCCCCGATTCCTCCAGGAATTTCTTCTTTTCCGTCTTTTGCAGGCTGATATCGTACAAGCGGATCAGCTCCGAGAACTCTTGGATTGGATGTGATCGTTTCGGTTGCTGTCATTCCGACATGGGCTTCATTCACTCCGCAGGCTGCCCAGATACCTTCGCCCTCTTCTGCATTTGGCATTGCAGTATAGCGCATCGGATGTTCCGGAAGCTCGATTTTGACATGTGAAATAACCGATTTATAGATTTTCGGCTGCTCCTCCGGGTGGATCACTGCAAATTTTTTTGAAGTATAATGTCCGGATCCTGAATCATCATTTCTTGCGATTATGGTTGATCCATCATAACTTGCTTTTTTTCCTACTAAAATTGTTGTACATGGCATATTTATGTTCTCCCTTCTTTGACTATATGATTGTGATAATCATAACTATCTGAATAAATGTGTAGTAATTTCACCATATTTAACTTTTATTGAATTATAATCATCGCACCTACCGCATTGTAGATTATATGGAGCACTACAGAACCCCATAAGCAGTTTGTTCTCTTATATACTGCATCGCAAAAGAAATGTAACACTATCAGACAGATTATATACGTAAATGACAGCACATGAATTGTTATCATTCCTGAAACTACCCATCTTACCGGATAATGTATTAACAGGAATAAAAGTGAATTGATTATACTGATTACCAATTGACTGTTTATCAACCCTGACATTCTTGTCTGTATATACCCTCTAAATAAAACCTCTTCCTCAAATCCGGCAACAATATATATCATCCAATTTAAAAATAGTTGATTTATTGTAAATGAAATTGATTTTCCCTGAATTATGTACAATAATATTTGTATAGCAAGGAGCAGAACTCCTCCTGCAATGCCTGATATAATACTTTTCTTCAGATTTTTTGCATGAATTCCTATGCTACTTATATTTTCTCTGCTGTTATGAAAAAAATATAAAAATAATATAGTGATAAGTAAAGGTATCCCTATTTGTGACAAATTTAACACATAAACATTTAAGTTTGTTGTATAGAGCCATCCTTGAAAAAAGGCACTTCCGAGAATCAGACAATATACAATAATCGCCTTTCGTGCATCTCTTTTTTCATAGATTCTTAGATTATGCGAATAATCATCATTCACCCACTTCATGAAACTTCCCCCGGATTAATATATTTCAGAAAAAGAATTATCCTGCTGTAACGGAATGGTTTTCGCATCGATCCGCTCGATCCAGATATATGTCCGGTTCTGTAAAAAAATGATAAGCTGGTCGATCAATTCTTCCTGTCCTTCCACTTCCATTTCCACACTGCCGTCATATAAATTTTTCACCCAGCCGGTAAGTCCAAGCTGGTTTGCTTTCTGCACTGCATAATAACGGAAGCCTACTCCCTGGACGCGCCCGTAAAAAAAGATATGTTTGCGCACTTTTTCCTGTTTCATAGCTGTCTCCTCATCCTGTTACCATATCCGGATAATTTTTTTATTTTTAAAATTTTAAAAGGTAAGCCGCATCTGATTCCAGACCACATTTCCATGAACGGATTCCGATACACCCTCATTTACAAAACCGAACTTTGCATAATAGTGAATGAGCCGGTCTTTGCAGGTCAGAACAAGTCCTTTTCTTCCCTGCGTTCTGGCATTCTCAATGGCTCTGTTTAAAAGTTCGCCTGCATAGCCGTGTTTGCGATATTCCGGTATGGTGTTAACACCAAAAATCATCTGCCATGCACCATTTTCATTATGCATCGTGGCGTTTTCGTACATCTCATCTGTAAGATTCGGCTCGTCTGTTACCATTCCGTCCACGAATGAAATTAATTTTTCGCCCTCGAACATAAGCCAAAAATGATCTGCGTAATGTGAAAGCCGCTGCTCAAATTCTTCTTCTGTCGCTGCCTCTGCTTCTGGAAAACACTCTTTTTCTACTGCTGCAATCTGGTCAACATCTGCTAATGTTGCGGTTCTGATCTGCATATTTTGTACATCTCCTTTGTCTGCCTCTCTTTGATTCGAAAATAGCAGGCTTTCTTTCCGGTAATCTGGAATCTGATAGAACTCTGCTGCCTCTTCAAAATATTTTTCATCAATATGCGGCCATTTTGGCTGAACATTGTCCTCTAATGCAAGTTTTTCTGCCAGCTCAACCATTTTGGCTGAACAGTCAATTCCGGTAAGAATGGTCAGAATGTTGCTGTTCACAAACCACGGTGCTATGGAAAGCAGGCCGCCGGTGATCATATCCTGTGCAACTTTCTGATTGTCATAAGGTACTTTCAGAAATTGAGGTTTCCAGATTGTTGTTCCATTTTCCACACCGGACTCTAACAACATGCACTGTGCATATCCGGCATCATCAATGGATATTCCAACACTGCCAGCATTAAAGTAATGTTTGTTTTTGTATGTCATCTCTCCCGGATAATGCGTATGAGCGCAGATCATGTAATCGGTGTCAATCTTTTCTAACCATTGTTTTACCGGATCTTCATTCAACTGCAGGAGTTCCCTGCTGTTCGCCGGTGATCCATGACAGCAGGTAATGGATGGATAACCTTCTTTTTCATAAACGAATGTGATTGGCAGGCTTTGAAAGAAATCAAAATCTTTATCCACAAGCTGCCCGTAAGTGTAGAGTAGATTTCCACTTGCAGAGTTACTTATCCACATCTGCTCTGTGCATTTCTTTTTTCTGGCTTCCTGCTGTGTGAGCATGTACTCCTCACGGTTGCCCCTTAGCAGATGACAAGTATGCATTTTTACAAATTCGTAAAGATAATCTAATGTCTCTCTGGCATATGGCGTATCAGAAATGTAGTCGCCAAGAAAAATGTATTCCTTGCAACCCTGTTTTTCCAGATATTCTGTGCACGCTTTAAATGCATAGATGTTGCTGTGTATGTCTGATATAATACCGATTTTCATGAATTCTCCCTACTGCTAACAGTTGCAAGATGCTCTGTGCATCTGTTATAAAATCATTGCTTTTATCTATTATATTTCGAAATCCATGCAGGAACGGATTGCTGTGTATGGTCTGACTTTTGTGTCAGCAACTGCTACATGTTGTGGATTCGTGCTGTAATTGTGCAATGCTTCTTCATCTACGAAAGTAGAATCTAACATGACATCCACGTTTGAACTGGAAAGACAGTCGATTCTGACTTTAATGTCTGTAAGTCCCGGAATCTGTCCGGCAAGACCTTCTAACCCTTCTTTGATTTCGGCTTTGATCTGCTGTTTTTTCTCCTCTGAATATTCTTCTTTCAGTTTCCATAAAATTATATGCTTTACCATTTTTCTTTCCTCCAATTTTTACACTCATTATAATCCATCCAAGTTTTCTCTAAAAGCTATTTTATAGAAATTTTATCATAATATTTTTTCAAAAAAAATAGAACAGCGACCCGGTTGGCAACTGCTCTAATTTTTCACTTATTTTTCAATAATTTTTACTGCTGTACCGTAAGCGATCACCTCTGCCGCTCCTGCCATGACTTGTGAAGATCCATACATGACACCGATCACCGCATCCGCACCTAACGCTTTTGCCTCGTCCACCATTCTTTTTACTGCGATCTGTCTGGCTTCGTTAAGCATCTCTGTGTATCCGACAATCTCGCCGCCAACAAGTGTTTTCATTCCTGCCATAAAATCACGTCCAATGTTTTTTGTCTGAACAACCGTTCCTTTTACCATTCCCAGTGCCTCAATTTCTTTTCCTGGCACATACTCAATACTTAGCAGCTTCATCTTCTTCTCCTCCTTCGATTTCCTTTAGTCTGCTTCTCAATGCTACGATGATACAGATGATTACGACGACTGGGATTCCGATAAATAATATTAGAATTCCAATTGGTAATGCTTCCTGGCTGTTGCCCCACAGAAAAAGACCAATCATAAACAACATGAGAATAATCATTACCACTCCGCCGATCGTGGCTCCCATTTTTTTCTTCATGTGAATATCGATTTTGCTTACGTCCACAAAATCTACTCCTTCCTTTTCCATTTTTTCCATCTCGTCCAGCCACTCATCTGTGTTTATAGTATCAACCGTATCTTTTTTCTGAAGGATTACATTGGAGAGCTTCTGCATATTGTTAAGATTTTCACGTTCTTTTTCCAGATGCCTCATCTGATTTTCGAGACATTCTTCCAGAGAAATGCTTTTACTTAATACAGATTTGATTTCTTCCACCGAAACGCCAAGTTTACGCAGAAGTTTGATTTTTTTCAGAGTTTTAATGTTTTCCTCATGATATTCACGATAACCATTCTCTGCCCGCTCTGGTGTAAGGAGTCCCTGTTCTTCATAAAACCGGATATTTTTGCTGGTAATTCCGACCAGTTCTTCCACCTGTTTGATTTTCATGCCGATCCTCCCTTTTTCTTTGGGTCTTTTTTCACAACATTTTGTGGCTGAATCGCTTGATGTAGCTTTTTTATACAGCTTCCATAAGGTGGAAGGTCAAGAGAAAATTAAAAAAAATTATTTTTCATACATAACCTCTACTACACCGCAGAATTCCTTTGCTTTTTCCGTTTTATGAAAACCCTTTGCCTCATAAAATTTTCTGGCACGGATATTCTTTTCAAACACCCACAAAAGTGTATGTGCATAACCTGCTTTTTCTATATCTCTTAAAATCTGTTCCATCATTTTACTGCCGTAGCCTTCTCTCCAGTTATCCTGCAGACTGTGGATACAGATTAATTCTGCATACCCGGTCATATCCTGATCGCGGGCAGCATCCCACCATGCGATGCAGTGTGGCTTCCCTTCCACTTCAAGAATATAGCCATTCCCTTTTTTCGCATCCAGAAGTTTTTGATACATTGCCGTGGCACGTTCCAAATTGGTGCACTGTTTTAAATCTTCCGGTTCTAATATGTTTTGAAACGCAGCTTTCCAGCTCTCAGTCTGGATATAAGCCAAAATCTGCGCATCACCTGCCGTGGCTCTGCGGATGTTATAATTTTCATTCATCTTTTAATCCTCTACATATTTCAGCACACCCGGATCTTTTCCATCCACATATCCGGTGACTTGAAACGCAATATTTTCCTGTAATTTTTTTATTCTTTTGAAGTCATTCACCCAAATGTGCTCTCTGTCTTTGTAATAAACAGATACATCCAGTGATTTCAGTGCATAAAATGGGCTGGCGTTGACGCTTTCTCTGGTCGTGTATTCTTCTGTCTTTCCAGTTTGTGGGTTTACATAATTCACAATCAAATAATAGGTAAAATTATAATCAGCACTGTTATAATTATAAAACCTATGTGTTTTTAAACCGATTATTTTCCCCGGAAGCTTTATGGAATTCTTTTTAAATTTTTTTATTTTTATTCTTTGAATATTAAAAAATAAAATAACTGCTATATAAATACAAACGACAATTCCCACGATCAGAAAGTTTACTTTTCTTCCGGCTGAAGTCTGCATTGAATCCGAAGTAAAAGCCAAAATGAAAATAAGCATCAGAAAGAGAACCGCTACTATTATTTTCCATGTGCTTATCCTTGATGTTTTCTTTGTTGTGTAATCAAATTTTACCTTCACCATGTCCGTTCCACGAATTTTTACCCAGACATACCAGCCACCAAAAATAAGAAATGTAAATATAATAAAAATCATTTTTTATAATTCACCTTATTTTCCTAAAGTCACGTTTTACTCCAACGTACAATACTCTTTGATCGCTGTCTCATACAGATTGTTTCCCTCACTGTCAATGACAACGATCACCGGGAAATCTTTCACTTCAAGCTTACGGATTGCCTCAGCTCCAAGATCTTCGTAACATACGATTTCTGATTTTGTGATACATTTGGATAAAAGTGCTCCTGCTCCGCCGACTGCCGCAAAGTAAACTGCATGATTTCGGACAATCGCATCCATTACTTCTTTCGAACGTTTTCCTTTTCCGATCATCGCCTTTTCTCCAAGATCTAAAAGAGTTGGCGCATATTTATCCATTCTGGTTGCAGTTGTCGGTCCTGCAGAACCTATCGGACGTCCCTCTCTTGCCGGAGATGGTCCCATGTAATAGATTGTGGAATCTTTGATGTCGATTGGAAGATTTTCCCCACGCTCCAATGCCTCGATCATTCTTTTGTGTGCGGCATCTCTTGCCACATAAATGGTTCCCGTTATATAAACATAATCACCTGATTTTAAATTTTTTGTTATATCCCTGGTGATCGGTGTTGTAATATGTTTGTCCATATTCTGCACTCCCATCTTTAAATTTTTATTTTATTCGTAGCAATCATTGACTTCACAGTTGCGATCCACATATTTCTGTACTGATCAGATATGTTTCCTCTGCTTTTGACTCTGAATACATAAACTACATTTGTAGTGAAATATTTTTATACTTCTCTTATCACATGTCTATTCACATGACAGCAGATATTGACTGCCACCGGAAGTCCTGCAATATGTGTCGCGTAAGTATTCACATTCACTGCGAGAGCAGTGGTTGTTCCGCCAAGTCCACCCGGTCCGATTCCAAGCTGGTTGATTTTTTCTAACATTTCTTCCTCTAACTCTTTCACGTATGGGATAGCAGAATGTTCGCCCACCGGTCTGGTCAACGCTTTTTTTGCTAAAATCGCACATTTTTCAAAAGTACCGCCAATACCAACTCCGACAACCATTGGCGGACAGGCATTCGGTCCTGCATCCTTCACTGCTGTAATAATTGCGTTTTTTACGCCTTCAATTCCATCAGCTGGTTTTAGCATGAACACACGGCTCATGTTTTCACTTCCAAAACCTTTTGGAGCCATTGTAATTATCACTTTATCTCCCGGAACAATGCTGTAATGGATTACCGCCGGGGTATTATCTTTCGTATTTTTGCGGATGATAGGATCACCAACGACTGATTTTCTTAAATACCCTTCCGTATATCCCTGACGGACACCTTCGTTTACCGCGTCTTCAATTGCCATTCCTTCAAAATGAACATCCTGTCCGACTTCCAGAAAAATAACTGCCATTCCGGTATCCTGACAGATTGGAATCATCTCTTCAGCTGCAATTTTCAAGTTTTCCTGAAGCTGGTTTAAAATTTTTTTTCCAAGTTCTGATTTTTCGGAAGCGGTGGCATCTTTCAGGGCTTTATCCATATCCTTGGAAAGATAATGATTTGCCTCGATACACATTTCTTTTATATTTTTTACAATATCATCTGTATTCACTGTTCTGATCATGTTTGTTTCTCCTGACGCTATTTTGTTTTACATTCTCTCGCTTAACTTTTTTCTATCAAATTAATCTTTTTATAAAAAATATTACTACATTTGCAGTTTGATATATATTTTCTTACGATTCTTTTTTATGATCCGGTTTTCGGATGTTAAAGTATTTCTTGTATTTCTCCAGAGATTCATTCTGTTCACGAGAAGTCATATCTGGGAACGCCTTCATCAAACGCTTGAAACCAAAATTCTTCTCTGCAAATAATTCTTTGTATCTGCGCTCAAGTTCTTCTTTCTCACGCTGTTTTTCCAGACGAGCCGCCTCGCGTGTTTCTTTGTAAGTAGCAATCTTTTCTTTTACATTGATATTTTCTGCAGACTCAGAAAGTTTTTCTCTGGCACTTGCTGCAGTAGAAGCGATCTTCTCTTTTGCAGAGGATGGCAGATCCATAAGATTTTCTTTCGTATCAGAAATTTTGGTGAGAAGTTTCTCATGTGTTTCCTGGAACTCCTCCGATTTTTCTACTGCAGTTGTCACATTTTCGTAGATATTTTCACCGATTTCATCGGATAATTTATGTATTTTCGCAGCCATTTCATCCATAACTTTTAATCGCTTGTTAAACTTCAAAATTGTAGTAACAGTAACACCGCAGTCAACAGCGAAAGCCGACATGATAATACAGAGCAGCACAACCCCAAGAATGTGAGGGATCATGGTGATACCCTTGTAAATGATCGGATGAATCACATCCATAATGAATGTACATGCAAGTCCCCAGTAGATGGAAAATTTCAAACACACATATCCATGCAGATTGAATGGCTTGTTGCTGTAATCCCACCACTTGTTGTGAAATACTTTCTCCAGAATAAACCCTGTAATGTATTCCAAAATGGAAGTCAGTAAGAAAGAACCCGCAAATAATATCAGCAGGTTGTCCTTTAGCGGAGTCAAAGCAGCTACAACAATCACCACTCCACATCCGTAAATTGGGCAATAAGGTCCATTTAAAAATCCCCGGTTTACAAAAATTCCCCGGTCCAATGCTGCATAAGATACTTCTGTGCACCATCCGATAAATGCATAAATAATAAAAATCCATACTAACTCATAAAAATTTTGCGGCACTTTTCATTCCCCCTGTTGTTCTGCTTTCTATTGGAGTTTTACTACAATTTTAAAACTCATGTATTCTATATTTATGCAAAAGTATAAACGAAAGTTTTTGCTATGACAATGAAATTTTTCCACGGAAGTTGGATTTCCGCAACACATTATCCACATTTACACTGTGGTTTTCTTGATAATATGTGTTATTTTTTATTTTTGTGTTGATATCATTTTTTTGCTCAAAATTGAAAAACCTTTTTATCAGGCTCCTTATCATGAAATATAATTCGTTTTTATATAGACAAATCGGCTGCTACATAAAAATGTGGCAGCCTACTGTCCCGACCATAGTGAAGTCTTTGTATCACTGCGGTCAAAATATTCTTTTATTCTTCTTCCGAATCAGCCTCAGCGCGGCTTAATAATTCCTGCATTAATTCATCATCTGTTTCTGTCATCTGACCTGCCGCTTTTTTTGCAGCCTCTGCTGCAGCCGCAGCACTTTGGGCTTCCTCTTCCTCTGTGACAAGTTCAGATTCATCTGTATTTTCCATGAGGGATTTGTCCTCACGTACTTTTGCAATGCTTGCTACTGTGACATCATCCGCAAGATTCATCAGTTTTACACCGGAAGTAACTCTTCCGAGTAATGCCGTATCACTGACTTTGATACGGATAATGATTCCTTCCGTTGTGATCAGCATCATCTCATCATCCTGATTGACTGCTTTCACACCAACGATATTTCCGGTTTTCTCTGTGATCTTATAGCATTTCACACCTTTACCACCACGGTTCTGGGCTGTAAATTCAGATGCAAGTGTGCATTTTCCAAGACCTTTTTCAGATACGATCATCAGTGATTCACCCTGGGATTCCATCTGCATTCCGACAACTTTATCTCCATCTGTCAAATTCATACCGATCACACCCATAGAGGTTCTTCCGGTACTTCTGACATCTCTCTCATTGAAACGAATACACTGTCCGTATTTTGTCACAAGGAAAATATCCTGTTCGTTATCTGTTTTCTTTACCTCAATCAACTCATCATCTTCACGCAATGTGATTGCTGCAAGACCTGTTTTTCTGACATTCGCATAATCGGTAATCGGTGTTTTCTTCACAATACCATTCTTGGTTGCCATAAACAGATAATGTCCTTCCGTGTATTCCTTGATTGGAATTACAGCAGTAATCTTCTCTCCCGGCTGAAGCTGCAACAGGTTGATGATTGCAGTACCTCTCGCGGTTCTGCTTGCCTCCGGAATTTCGTAGGCTTTCATTCTGTATACACGGCCGGTATTGGTAAAGAACATCATGTAATGATGGGAAGTCGTCATCAAAAGTTCCTCGATGTAATCTTCATCGATCGTCTCCATTCCCTTGATTCCCTTGCCACCACGGTTCTGGGCACGGAAATTATCAAGGCTCATTCTCTTGATGTAGCCAAGTTTTGTCATTGCGATCACAGTGTTGGTTACCGGAATGAGATCCTCCATGGAAATATCATACTCGTCAAATCCGATGGAAGTTCTTCGCTCATCACCGTATTTTTCTGCGATCAAAAGGATTTCCTCACGGATAACACCAAGGAGTTTTTTCTCATCTGCCAGAATTGCTTTTAACTCTGCAATACGATCCATCAACTCTGCATACTCAGCTTCGATCTTCTCGCGTTCCAGACCTGTCAGTGCGCGCAGACGCATATCGACGATCGCCTGTGCCTGAACATCTGTCAGGGAAAATCTCTCGATCAAACGATTTTTTGCTTCCGGTGTATTTGCACTGCTTCGGATAATATTGATCACTTCATCAATATTATCAAGCGCAATCAGTAAGCCCTCCAGAATGTGGGCGCGTTCTTCTGCTTTGTTTAAGTCATATTTTGTTCTTCTGGTCACAACATCTTTCTGGTGATCCAGATAATAGCCTAACATCTCATGGAGATTTAATACTTTTGGCTGGTTGTCCACAAGGGCTAACATGATAACACCAAACGTATCCTGCATCTGGGTATGTTTGTAGAGCAGATTCAAAACCACATTCGGATTTACATCGCGGCGCAGCTCGATACATATACGCATACCCTGACGGTCAGACTCATCACGAAGATCCGTGATTCCATCAATTTTTTTATCTCTTACAAGCTCTGCGATTTTCTCGATCAGTCTTGCTTTGTTGACCATATATGGAAGTTCGGTCACAACAATACGGTTTTTACCATTCTGCATCGGCTCGATATTGGTGATTGCACGCACTCTGATTTTTCCACGGCCGGTGCGGTAAGCTTCGTTAATTCCGGTTGTTCCAAGAATCATCGCTCCAGTTGGAAAATCCGGTCCTTTTACAATACTCAGCAATTCTTCGATATCTGTCCCACGATCCTCTAACACTTCGTTATCAATAATTTTTACAACAGCATGAATCACCTCTCGCAGATTGTGAGGCGGAATGTTTGTTGCCATACCGACAGCAATACCGGTTGTTCCGTTTACCAGAAGATTCGGATAGCGGGAAGGAAGCACCGTCGGCTCTTTCTCAGTCTCATCGAAGTTTGGTACAAAATCAACGGTATCTTTATTGATGTCCGCGAGCATCTCCATGGAAATTTTACTAAGTCTTGCCTCTGTATATCGCATTGCAGCGGCACCGTCACCGTCGACGGAACCAAAGTTTCCATGACCATCAACAAGCGGATATCTTGTAGACCAGTCCTGTGCCATGTTGACCAATGCTCCATAGATGGAACTGTCTCCATGTGGATGGTATTTACCCATGGTATCACCGACAATACGCGCACATTTTCTGTGTGGCTTGTCCGGTCCATTATTTAATTCGATCATGGAGTAGAGTACACGACGCTGTACCGGTTTCAAACCATCTCTTACATCCGGCAATGCACGCTGGGCGATAACGCTCATCGCATAATCGATGTAGGATGTCTCCATTGTTTTTTTCAGATCGACATCATGGATTTGATCAAAAATTTTGTCATCCATTCTATTTACCTCATTCCTGCAAATTCTTTTTGGTTAAAAATCTGCATTTCTCTAATTAAACTACATTTGCAATTATATTATAAATAAACTTTCTATTTTTTATTGAACTACATTTGCAGTAATATATATAATTTCTAACACATGCAATCTTAGATATCGAGATTCTGCACATACTTCGCATTTTCTTCAATAAACTCACGTCTCGGCTCTACTTTATCTCCCATCAGAGTTGTAAACGTAATATCAATTTCAGAAGTACTCTCATCATCGATCATGACACGTTTTAAAATTCGTTTCTCCGGATCCATGGTAGTTTCCCAGAGCTGTTCCGCATCCATCTCACCAAGTCCTTTGTAACGCTGAATCTTATTATTTCCGTCACGGCCGATCTCTGTCAAAATAGAGTTCAGCTCATCATCACTGTAGGCGTACCATACATTTTTGTTTTTTTCGATCTTGTATAGTGGCGGCTGTGCCAGATATACATGGCCTTCTTTGATCAGATCCGGCATGAACCGGTAGAGGAAGGTCAGCATTAACGTACTGATATGGGCACCATCGACATCGGCATCCGTCATAATGATAATCTTGTTGTAACGAAGTTTGCTGATATCAAAGTCTTCATGAATACCTGTACCAAACGCAGTGATCATAGCTTTGATCTCAGCATTTCCATAAATCTTATCCAGTCTTGCCTTCTCGACATTTAAAATCTTACCACGAAGTGGGAGGATTGCCTGGGTTGCACGGCTTCTCGCAGTCTTAGCGGAACCGCCGGCGGAATCTCCCTCGACGATGAAAATCTCACAGTTCTTTGGATCTTTGTCAGAACAGTCTGCCAGTTTTCCCGGAAGAGACATTCCCTCCAGTGCTGTTTTTCTTCTGGTTAAATCTCTCGCTTTTCTTGCTGCCTCTCTCGCGCGCTGTGCAAGAAGTGACTTTTCACAGATTGTCTTGGCAACCGTCGGATTCTGCTCTAAAAAGTAAGTAAGCTGCTCGCTTACAATGGAATCCACCGCACCACGGGCTTCGCTGTTACCCAGTTTCTGCTTGGTCTGTCCCTCAAACTGAGGTTCCTCGATTTTTACACTGATAATGGCGGTCAGTCCTTCACGGATATCATCACCCGTCAATGCCGGTTCACTGTCTTTTAATAATTTATTCGCTCTTGCATAAGCATTAAATGTTTTCGTCAATGCATTACGGAATCCGGCAAGATGTGTACCACCTTCCGGTGTGATAATGTTATTGACAAAACTTAGCGTCAGCTCATTGTAGGAATCATTATGCTGCATGGCAACTTCCACATAGACACCATTTCCACTGCCCTCACAGTAAATGACTTCCGGGTATAAAGCTTCTTTGCTCTTGTTTAAGTAATTAACAAATTCTTTGATACCGCCGGCATAATGAAAATCATGAGTTCTCGCCGGGTTTTCTCTTAAATCTGTCAGTACGATTCTTAAACCTTTTGTCAAAAAGGCTGTCTCACGCAAACGCTGTTTTAACGTATCATAATCAAAAACGGTCTCTTCAAAAATCGATCCGTCCGGCCAGAAAGTAACCTTTGTTCCGTGCTTGTCCTCGCCGCATTCTCCGATCACTTTCACCGGTTCATCCGGTTTACCGATCTTGTAACTCTGGAAATAAATCTTTCCTTCACGGTAAACCTCAACTTTTAACTTTGTGGAAAGTGCATTTACAACTGACGCACCTACGCCGTGAAGTCCACCAGATACTTTGTAGCCTCCACCGCCAAATTTTCCACCGGCATGAAGTACAGTGTATACGACTTCCAATGCGGATTTTCCAGCTTTGTGATTGATGTCGACCGGAATACCACGTCCATCATCTTCTACGGTAATAGAGTTATCTTCATTTATGGTCACTTCAATATTTTTGCAGTATCCGGCAAGTGCCTCATCTACTGAGTTATCTACAATCTCATATACCAGATGATGTAAGCCCCTGGCTGATGTACTACCGATGTACATACCCGGTCTTTTACGAACAGCCTCAAGTCCTTCCAAAATCTGGATCTGGTCTCCACCATATTCGTTTTCTGTACCCATTTATTCCTCCATTCTGCACATAAAAAAATATGTACAATCCAAGCTGTATCACAGGTTTTCACCCATGAACTCTTATTTTTTTATACTAAACTACAAATGTAATCTAATTATAATTCTTTTCTCTCTTCTACAGTCCCCTGTACAACTTTAAATATCTTATTGATCTGAAATCTGTTTTTTACAAATTCATCCAGCCCTGTACAGGTGATCAGCGTCTGTGTATCATGAATACTGTTGAGCAGATAATTCTGCCGGTTACTGTCAAGTTCCGACAACACATCATCGAGCAGCAAAACCGGTGTATCATGAATGGACCGTTTGACCAGTTCAATCTCTGACAGTTTCAAAGACAGAGCTGAAGTTCTCTGCTGTCCCTGCGAACCGAACTTCCGAATGTCCACCTCACCGATGGAAAAAAGAAGATCATCCCGGTGCGGTCCCACTGATGTCATACACTGCCGCATATCCCTCTCTTTGACTCTGGAAAGTTCATCCTCGAAAAAAATATCTTCAATACTTGGTTCATACTGCAAAAGCAGATTTTCTTTTTCACCGGAAATCCGATAGTGAATATCATGCACGATCTCATTTAGCTCATCAACAAACTGTTTTCTTCGCCGAATGATTTTCCTGCCAGTTTCTACCAGCTGCATATCCCATACCGGAAGTGTATCCTTTAAATCCGGTCTGTAAACCATATCTTTTAATAATTTGTTGCGCTGATTCAAAATTTTATTGTAAGTTGTAAGGTCTGACAAATATATTTTATCCAACTGACACAATTCAGAATCCAGAAATCTACGGCGCTCCGCCGGACCATTTTTGATAATATTCAGATCCTCCGGCGAGAAAAATACCATATTGAGAATTCCAAAAAGCTCGCTGGCTTTTTTGATCGGAACTTTATTGATTGCGATTCCCTTGGAACGATTGTGTTTTAAATGCATATCAATCTGATATTCTTTTTCTTTTTTTACAACAACCGTTCTGATATGGGCCTCCTGCTCCCCAAAACGGATCATTTCCTTGTCCTTACTACATTTGTGGGACTTAGTTGTTCCACTTAAGTATGCAGCTTCAAGGATATTCGTTTTTCCCTGCGCATTGTCCCCATAAAAAATATTGGTTCCCTCATCAAATGAAATATTTAAATCTTCATAATTTCGAAAATTCTGCAATTCAATTGATTTTATGATCATTTTACAATCTGAATTGTCTCGCCGTTAAAGGAAACAACATCTCCATTGTATAATTTTTTTCCACGCTGAAGCTCTGTCTCGCCGTTTAATTTTACCTGTCCATCCTGAATAAAAAACTTTGCATCTACTCCGGATTCTACAAGACCTGCTTTTTTCAAAGCCTGTCCCAGTTTAATAAATTCGTCCGTCTCTCTGATATTTACTGTGATCATCTTTCTGCCTTTCTTAGTTAGTGGCTGCGTTAAAGTTTACCGGAAGAATCAGATAAATGAACTTTCCTTCATCATCCTTGATAAAACATGGAGCCTTCGGGTTTACCATATAAAGAGAAACCTCTTCCTCATCGATGACTCTCAATGCATCGATAAAGAATTTCGGATTAAATCCAATGAGGATATCTTTTCCCTCTTTTGTGATATCAATATCTTCATTCATGGAACCAATAAAAGAATTGATCTTTAATTCCATATTTCCATCTGTGATATTCATGATAATTGGTTTCTTGTCACCCTCTTTTACGAGAAGTGTTGCACGGTCGATACAGTCTAATAATTCACGCTTATTAATCTTAACTTTTGTATCATAATCAGAGGAAAGCATCTGCTCAATCTTGAAATACTCCCCTTCAATCAATCTGGATACAACTGTAGTATCATCAAATTCAAATACAATATGATTCTCTGAAAGGAAAATATTGACTTCTTCCTCTGCACTTCCAGGTAAAATCTTACTTACTTCCTGAAGTGTTTTACCAGGAACAACTACTTTCTTATGATCGTAATTATTCTTTAATTCAATATTACGGATGGAAATTCTATGTCCATCCAGAGAAACTACTTTTAACTGATTCTCTTCAATCTCGAAAAGTTCACCCGTCATCAGTTTATTGTTGTCATTGTCAGCAATTGAGAAGATTGTCTGACGAATCACTTCTTTTAAAGTAAACTGGGAGATTGAAATACATTCATTTCTTTCAATAAATGGAATATAGGAAAAATCATCACCTGATTTTCCAACAATGTTAAACTTTGCTTTCTCACAGGTAATGGTAGTTTTAAAATTGGAATCTGTTTCGATCACAACATCACTGTCCGGTAATTTACGGACAATCTCAGAAAAAATCTTAGCATCTAATGCAATGATTCCCCTCTCTGCAATTTCTCCTTCGATCTTAGTTTCAATTCCAAGTTCCATATCGTTTGCTGTTAATTTGATTTCATTAGCAGAAGCATCAATTAAAATGCATTCAAGGATTGCCATTGTAGTTCTGGTTGGAACAGCCTTGGACACAATGTTAACTCCATGAAGCAGATTTGATTTAGAACAGATTAATTTCATAATGTGAATAACTCCTTCCTGCTTGGCGAAAGCCAAAATAAATATAATTAATAAAAGATATTAAAAGTAGTCGTATTAGTGTGTGTGAATAAGTGAATAACCCTGCAACCCTTGAAAACATAAGGGCTTGTCCGAAAAATCCGACTGTATAACTATGTGAAAAGCATGAGGATTAACCTTGGATAAAATGTGAATTAAAATTTTAAGCCTCCTCAGAAAAAATTTGAAATTCATCTTGAAAAGTAGGTTATCCAAAACTTTAAACATTAATTAAACACAATTTGAACAGGTTATCCACAAAATTTTGTTAATAACTCAAAAAAAAGTTGATAACTTTAGTTTGGATTGATTTTTTTCTTGATAGTTTCAATTAAATTGCGTGTCTGTTCGTTGGAATCGTACTCATCCGCAATTTTTTTGATGCCGTGGATAATGGTCGAGTGATCTCTTCCGCCCAGTAAGGAACCGATGGAATCCAATGGAATATCCGTCATGGTTTTACAGAGGTACATGGCAATCTGCCTTGGTCTTGCAATCTCATTACTTCTGTTTTTTGAGATCATCTGATCCAGTGAAATCTGGAAATGTTCCGAAACAACTTCAATGATAAGCTGAGGAGTGATTTCTCTTGGCTTGTCCGGTGTGATAATATTCTGAAGTTCTTTCTTGGCAATCTCCATGGTGATCTCTGTTTTTTCCAGATTCGAGTAAGCGAGGAGTTTGTTCAAAGCTCCCTCTAATTCACGGATGTTGGATTTAATATTATTTGCGATGTAATTTAAAATGTCATCGCTTAAGGACATATCATCAGATTCCACTTTCCGGCGAAGGATTGCCATTCGCGTCTCGTAATCAGGAGCTCCGATGTCTGCCATAAGTCCCCATTCGAAACGGGAACGGATTCGTTCTTCTAACGTTTCCATATCCTTTGGCGGTTTATCCGATGTTAAAATGATCTGTTTGCCTGCGGAGTGGAGAGCGTTGAACGTGTGGAAAAATTCTTCCTGTGTACTTTCTTTTCCTATAATAAACTGAACGTCGTCGATCATGAGAACGTCGATGGTTCTGTATTTTTCACGGAATTTATTCATCGCAGAGGCGTTACCACTACGGATAGATTCGATAACTTCATTGGTAAATTCCTCGGAAGTAACATACAAAACTTTTGCTTCCGGATTTCTTTCCAGGATGAAATGTCCAATGGAATGCATCAAGTGGGTTTTTCCAAGTCCAGGTCCACCATAAATATAAAGAGGGTTGTAAGCTTCTCCCGGAGATTCCGCTACTGCCAGGGAGGCAGACTGTGCAAAACGGTTATTGCTGCCGACAACGAAAGTATCAAATGTGTAATTTGGATTTAAGTTAGAACGTTTGGAAGCTTCAGGTTCAGGTGTTTTCTTTCCTTTATTATTGGAAGGTCTGATATTCCTGGTCTGTTCCGGTAAAATAAACTGAATCTCATATTCGGTTCCGATAATTTCAGCAATTGCTACTTTTAAAGGAAGATAATATTTTTTTGAGATATAACTTAAAGTCATCTGTTCAGATGGAACAAGGATATAGAGGGTATTTCCCTCAACACCAAAAACTTCCAGAGGTTTGATCCAGGTATCAAAAGAAATGTCGCTGACATCATGCTCTGTTTTTACTGTCTGTAAAATTTCATCCCATTTTTCCAAAATCTTGTCCATTTTCTAACTCCGTTTTCTGATAGCACTAAAATATAGCAGTTAATCTTAACTGCTTAAAAAACTCTAAAAAATTCTATATAATGCTATCCTACACTATTTTTGCGGAATTATCAACGTTTAATTGTGGAAGGACTGGGGATAGGGCGTTGATAAAAAAAGTGGCTATATGGGCGTTTTAACGCTTAATGTGAATATACTAGAAGTTATTGTTAATAATGGAAAAATAGTTATAGACCGGAAAAAATAAGGCTTGTACACATTTATACACAAGTTATGATGATATTATCAAGAAATTGTCCACAAGTTATCCACAAATTGAGGATAACTTATGTAAACGGCATAAATACTGGGTTTTCTGTGGAAAAATTTTTAATTTTCTATGTGTATAACATTATACCATATATAGATAAAATGCATTTCTTCCTTATATATATAGTGGTAAAAAAACAAAAATGACAGAAAGTGGAAAACTAAATATTGGCAAAAGCCTTATTTTATGAGATTTTGCTTGACTTTGTCCGATTATTTTGATATAAATAAAAATGATGTTTTGTCGCTATTGAAGTAGACTTATCATAACATTGAGTAAAATATATGTTTGAATTGTAGAGGAGGTGTATGTGACATGAAGATGACATTCCAACCTAAGAAGAGACAGAGAGCGAAAGTTCATGGATTCAGAAGCAGAATGAGTACTGCAGGCGGAAGAAAAGTATTGGCTGCAAGAAGATTAAAAGGTAGAAAAAAATTATCAGCATAGGCCACATATTTGTGGTCTTTTCTTCTTTTATGATCAATTTTTGGCAAAGGATATTAGATGAAATATTCAGAATCATTAAAGAAAAACAGAGATTTTCAGAACGTATATAAAAAAGGAAAATCTTATGCAAACCGTTATCTGGTGATGTACGTTCTGGAAAATGATACAGACAGAAACCGGTTAGGCATATCGGTGAGTAAAAAAGTAGGAAATAGTGTTATAAGACATCATGTAACCCGATTGATCAGAGAAAGTTACCGGCTACAGGAAGACATGTTTAATAGTGGTTTAGACATTGTAGTCATCGCAAGAAATACAGCAAAAGACATTTCATATCATGAAGTGGAAAGTGCTTTGTTACATCTTGGAGGTCTTCATAAAATTTTGAAGTAAAGATTTTAGAAAAGAAGATGGAATCATTTTGAAAAAAATATTGATTGCTTTGATTAAATTTTATAGAAAGTATATTTCTCCGATGAAAACAACAAAATGTCCATACTACCCGACCTGTTCCACCTATGGGTTAGAGGCTGTCGAAAAGTATGGAGCTGTCAAAGGTGGGGCGTTAGCGCTTTGGAGAATTATAAGATGTAATCCTTTTTCAAAAGGCGGATATGATCCCGTTCCATAATTGGAGGTATTTTCAGTGTCAGAGATGTTATTAACAGCATACAATGGTGCCATTCTTGGACCAATTGCAAAATTACTTGGCTGGATAATGAATGGCATGTATATTTTAATGGAAAAAGTTGGAATTTCCAACGTAGGTCTTTCTATTATTTTATTTACCATTGTTATTTATGCTTTAATGTTCCCATTGACTTATAAACAGCAGAAGTTCTCGAAGTTATCCCAGAAGATGAACCCGGAGCTTCAGGCGGTCCAGAAAAAGTATAAGGATAAAAAAGATACAGTATCCATGCAGAATATGCAGAGTGAGACACAGCAGATTTATGAGAAGTATGGTGTTTCACCGACAGGCAGCTGTGTGCAGATGTTAATCCAGATGCCTTTACTGTTAGCTTTGTACCGCGTGTTTATGAATGTTCCTGCCTATATCAGCAGTGTGAAGGATGTTTATCTTGATCTGGTTGATAAGATTATGGCAACAAGCGGCTATCAGGATATTATGACAAACCTGATGAGCACATTAAAATTGAACACAGTACAGGTTGATTTTACGGCAACAGATACAACAACCTTACAGAATTATGTAGTAGATGTTTTATCAAAAATGAGTTCTACCGGATGGGATTCCTTAAGAGAATCATTCCCGGCGCTCACAGATTCCATTGATTCTACATATGGTGTAGTTTCTCATGTAAACAACTTTATAGGATTAAATATTTCAGATACTCCATTTCAGATCATCAAAGCTGCATTTGCAGGTGGAAGTATTCTGATGGCAGTTCTTGCATTATTGATCCCTGTGATTTCTTATTTGACACAGGTTTTAAATATCAAGTTAATGCCAACGGCTGCAACAGCAGGCGGAGATAATGACCAGATGGCTCAGCAGATGAAGATGATGAACCGCACCATGCCATTATTCTCACTGGTAATGTGTTTTACTGTTCCGGTCGGTCTCGGTATTTACTGGATTGCAAGTGCGGTTGTAAGAAGTATCCAGCAGTTCTTCTTAAATAAACATTTTGATAAGATTGATCTGGATGATATTATTGCAAAGAATCAGGAAAAAGCAAAGAAAAAACGTGAGAAAATGGGAATTTCCGAAAACCAGATTTCCAATGCTGCACGTATGAACACAAGACAGGTTACAGCAAGTTCCAAGAGTTCCGTTAAGACAACGGCAGAGAAGGAACTTGAACTTGAGAAGGCAAATGCATTGAAAGCGAATGCAAAACCTGGAAGTATGGCTGCAAAAGCAAACCTGGTCCGTGAATTTAACGAGAGAAATAATAAGAAAAACTAACAGATTATTTTTCAAAAAAGTGTTGGTAAGATAACGTATATGTGGAGGTTATTGTTATGGAGTATATTGAAGTATCAGCAAGAACAGTCGATGATGCTATCACAGAAGCTCTTGTAAAACTTGGAGCTACCAGTGATCAGATTGAATATGAAGTAATCGAAAAAGGAAGCACAGGATTTTTAGGAATCGCAAGAAAAGATGCTGTAATCAAAGTTCGTAAGAAATATTCTGTAGAAGGTGATATCACAGAATTTTTACAGAAAATATTTGCTGCTATGGATCTTAAAGTTGAGATCATTATTGAAAAAGCAGAAGATGGTAATACTTACAACGTAGAACTGAAAGGAGACGACATGGGTATCCTCATTGGTAAAAGAGGACAGACTCTCGACTCCCTGCAGTATCTTGCAAACCTTGCAGTGAATAAAAATTCTGAGGAATACATTAAAGTTAAGATTGATACAGAAGATTACCGCAAGAGAAGAAAAGAGACATTGGAGAATCTTGCAAAGAACATTGCATACAAAGTAAAGAGAACAAAACGTCCTGTTTCTTTAGAACCAATGAATCCTTTTGAGAGAAGAGTTATCCATTCTGCATTGCAGAATGATAAGTTTGTAACAACACACAGCGAGGGCGAAGAACCATACAGACATGTGGTTGTTACTTTAAAAAGAGATAGAGAAAGATAAATTCAAGTATAGAATTTAAAAGACCAGAAGCTGCACGTTACAAAGCTTTATGAAAATGCCGGAAATGATATGGCAGGTTCTTATGAAGTTTTGCGGCGTGCAGTTTTGTACATGGAAAGGATATCACTATGGGAACGGATACCATTGCTGCAATTGCAACTGCAATGACAAGTTCAGGAATCGGAATCGTAAGAATCAGCGGAGACGAGGCAGTTTCTATCACAGACCGTATTTTTGAAATGAAGAATCAGAAAAAGTTAGAAGATATGCCAACGCATACAATTCACTATGGTCATATTCATGATGGAGATGAAGTGATCGATGAAGTTATGGTTGTTCTGATGAGAGGACCAAAAAGTTATACCAGGGAAGATACGGTTGAGATAGACTGTCATGGCGGCGTTTATGTCATGAAGAGAATTTTAGAAACCGTTATCAAATATGGTGCGCGTCCTGCAGAGCCGGGTGAATTTACAAAACGTGCATTTTTAAATGGAAGAATTGATCTCTCACAGGCAGAATCCGTTATTGATGTTATCAATTCCAAGAATGAATTTGCATTAAAAAGTTCGTTAAGCCAGCTTTCCGGTTCTGTTTCAGAAAAAATCAAAGAAATCCGCGGAACTGTTTTACATGAGATTGCATTTATCGAAAGTGCATTAGATGATCCGGAGCACATAAGTCTGGATGGATATCCGGAAAAACTATCCGGTATAGTATCGGATGTGATAAAAAAAATTGATAAACTGCTTGCAAACAGTGATAATGGAAAAATGTTAAAAGAAGGTATTTCAACTGTTATTGTTGGAAAGCCGAATGCCGGAAAATCTTCTCTTTTAAATTCTCTGGTTGGAGAAGAGAAGGCAATCGTTACAGATATTGCGGGAACAACACGGGATGTTCTGGAAGAACAGATTAATTTAAACGGTATTTTATTGAATATCATTGATACCGCCGGAATCCGTGACACGGAAGATGTCGTGGAAAAAATCGGTGTGGAACGTGCAAAGAAATATTTGAATAATGCTGATCTTGTCATTTATGTAGTTGACACATCCACAGCGTTAGATGAAAATGATCATGAGATCATGGAATTATTGAAAGACAGACATGCAATCGTTTTGTTAAATAAATCTGATTTAAGTCCGGTTACAACTGTGGAAGATATCAGAAAACATCTGGACAAAAAAATGATCTCAATTTCTGCAAAAGAGCAGACCGGAATGGATGATCTTGAAGAAACGATCAAAGAAATGTTCTTCTCCGGGGAAGTTACATTTAATGATGAAGTTTATATTACGAATATCAGACATAAAACATCTTTACAGGAAGCTTTACGAAGTTTACATTTAGTATTGCAGAGTATTGCAGATGATATGCCGGAAGATTTTTATTCCATTGATCTGATGAATGCTTACGAGGAACTTGGAAATATTATCGGAGAATCTGTGGAAGATGATCTGGTAAATGAAATCTTCAGTAAATTCTGTATGGGTAAATAAAAAATAATTTGCAGATTGTAATGTGAAAGAGAATCATTCAAAATCTTATATGAGTTGAGGACAGAAAAATGGAAGAGAAGAAGATTCCGTATGTAGAGGAAGAATATGATGTGGTTGTAGTCGGAGCCGGACATGCCGGATGCGAGGCAGCATTGGCGTGTGCAAGACTCGGACTGGAAACAATTATTTTTACCGTGAGTGTAGACAGTATAGCGATGATGCCGTGTAATCCGAATATTGGAGGAAGTTCCAAGGGACATCTGGTCCGTGAGATCGATGCGCTCGGTGGTGAGATGGGAAAAAATATCGATAAGACATTTATCCAGTCCAAGATGTTAAATAAATCCAAAGGTCCGGCCGTTCATTCACTGCGTGCGCAGGCAGATAAAATGAATTATAGTATGGAGATGCGTAAGACGCTTCAGAATACCGATCATCTTACTATCCGTCAGGCAGAAGTTTCTGAAATTATCACGGAAACAACAGCGCTGGAAAATGGAAAAGAGATTCAGAAAATGACAGGCGTGAAAACGTTTTCAGGTGCGGTTTATCATTGTAAGGCAGTCGTATTGTGCACGGGAACTTATCTTCGCGCAAGATGTTTGACCGGTGAGATGATCACATACACCGGTCCAAACGGTCTGCAGGCAGCCAACCATCTGACAGATTCCCTGAAAGCGCATGGAATTGAAATGTTTCGTTTTAAGACAGGAACGCCTGCACGAATTGACAAAAGATCTGTTGATTTTTCAAAAATGCAGGAGCAAAAAGGTGATGAGAGAGTTGTACCTTTTTCCTTTACAACTAATCCTGAAGATGTGCAGATCGATCAGGTTTCCTGCTGGCTGACTTATACAAATGAGAAAACACATGAAATCATCCGGAATAACCTGGACCGCTCTCCAATTTATGCAGGAATTATTGAAGGTACAGGACCAAGATACTGTCCTTCCATTGAAGATAAGGTTGTAAAATTTGCGGATAAGGACAGACATCAGATTTTTATTGAACCGGAAGGAATAAATACGAATGAGATGTATGTTGGAGGAATGTCTTCCTCTTTACCGGAAGATGTCCAGCATGAAATGTACCGCACGCTGCCGGGACTTGAACATGTGAAAATTGTCCGTAATGCTTATGCAATTGAGTATGATTGTATCAATCCAAATCAGTTGTATGCTACTCTGGAATTTAAAAATATTAAAGGACTGTTTTCGGGTGGCCAGTTTAATGGAAGCAGTGGTTATGAGGAGGCTGCCTGTCAGGGGTTAGTTGCCGGAATCAATGCAGCCATGAGCATTATCGGAAAAGAACCGCTGATATTAGATCGCTCCGAGGCTTATATAGGAGTTTTAATTGATGATCTTGTGACAAAAGAAAATCATGAGCCGTATCGCATGATGACTTCCCGTGCGGAATACCGTTTGCTGCTTCGTCAGGATAATGCTGATCTCCGTTTATCAAAAAAAGGATATGAGATTGGTTTAATTTCACAGGAGCGATATGACTGGGTCTGCCAGAAGGAAGTATTGATCCAGAAAGAGATTGAACGTGTTGCCGGAGTCAAGATCGGTGCTAATAAAGAGGTTCAGGCTCTTTTGGAAAGTTACGGAAGTATTCCGTTAAATACCGGAACAACTTTAACAGAACTGATCCGCAGACCTGAGCTTGATTATGAAAAATTAGCAGTGATCGATAAGGAAAGACCTGAGCTGCCTTATGATGTAGTTGAACAGGTTAATATCAATATCAAGTATGATGGATATATTGTGCGGCAGATCAAACAGGTAGAACATTATAAAAAACTGGAAAATAAAAAAATAGCAGAAGATTTTGATTATGATGAAGTACCAAGCCTCCGTATTGAAGCAAGACAGAAGTTAAAACTTTACAGACCGTTATCAATTGGCCAGGCATCGAGAATTTCAGGAGTCTCCCCGGCAGACATTTCGGTGCTTTTGGTTTATATGGAGCAGATGAAATATCATAAAGGAAATATAAAATGACATATAATTTAGAAAAATTTTTAAAAGGTCTGGAAGAACTTCAGATTGAATTAAGCGATAATCAGATACAGCAGTTTATCAGATATTATGAGATGCTGGTGGAAAAAAATAAAGTTATGAATCTGACTGCAATCACAGAATTTGATGAAGTCATTGAAAAACATTTTCTGGACAGTCTTTCCCTGATCAAAGTGTATGATCTCAAAAAAGAAGTTTCAGTGATGGACATGGGAACCGGCGCCGGATTTCCGGGGATTCCTTTGAAAATTGCTTTTCCGAATCTGAAGGTGACACTTGCTGATTCTCTGAATAAAAGAATATTATTTTTACAGGAAGTGATAGAGAAACTTGGATTAAAAGATATTGATGCACTTCACGCGAGAGCGGAGGAGCTTGGAAAAAATAAGGAATACCGTGAAAAGTTTGATCTGGTTGTCTCAAGGGCAGTTGCAAACCTTTCTTCCTTAGAAGAGTATTGTGTTCCTTTTGTAAAAATAGGTGGAAACTTTATTTCTTATAAATCCGGTGAAATTGAAGAGGAAGTTGCTAATGCAAAAAATGCAACATTTTTGCTTGGAGGAAAAATGAAAGAAGTCTATAAATTTGATCTGTATGAGCAGAAAAGATCGTTTGTCGTGATCGATAAGGTGAAGGGAACGCCAAAAACTTATCCGAGAAAAGCCGGAACACCGACAAAGACACCGTTGTAAAAATAATAGTTACTGAGTGATGTAATAATTGGGTGATAAAATAAATCACCATATACATAAACTCCTGTCTTTTTTATGATGCAATAACATGCTTAAATGTAAAAAATTTTTACATTCTATTATAAAACGTGTTTTTAATGCATCATTTGGAGGACAGGAGTTTTTTCTTTTTATTATTAAATTCGAAAATAATCCTACTTTAAAAACATATCAATTGCTTCCGCAACTTTATCGGCAATCTCTAACTGTGGATATTTTTTACAGTTGGATAAGTATACGATTTCATTTCTGGAGTTTGTCTTTTTATAAGAATCTGCAATTGCGATTGCATCTTTCATGTTTCGACTCTCAATCACATAAATTGGAGTTTCTATTTTTTTCAGCGCATGTTCAATACTATTCTTTGTGTAATTTGCTTCCATGCTTGCCATTAAATATTTACCATGACTGAAATTCATGTGGGCTGCTTCGTAGTATGCGTCAATTAATTTGGAAGAAACCAACTGTGGTCTCGCATAATATTCCTCGCGGAAATCTTTGGTGATGTAAGTATTGCTAACTTTGATGTTGTAAAGGAATGTTCCAATCACAGGGAGTTCCAATAATGTTTTTTTCACAGAAGCATATTTATCGGTTGTAATATGAAGCTCTTTCAAAGAGGTCGGATTGATTGCAATAATAGAGTTTGCCAGATCCTTATTCATATTGCAAGCTAACGTTACAAATGAGATTGATTCATTCGATGCAATAATATCTGTTTTTTCTCCAATTACATTTTGGATAAAATCCGTCACAAGCTGAACATATAAATAATTGGTGTAAGTTAAGTACGGTTTTGCAGAGCGTCCACATCCAAGTAAGTCCAGTGTGTAGACAGTATGTTTCTTTTCCAGTTTTCGAATCACTTTGCACCATTCATAAGAAGAGCAGACCGGATCCAGATCGTGAATCAGCAATAACGGACTGCCTGATCCGCGTTTCGTATAATAAATCTGTCCGTTTTTCCAATCGTAAAAATTGCCGTTCTCTGCTTTCAAAATATTCTTGATATCAGCTGTCATATTAATAAATCTGTTAACAAAATGGATTGTTCCAGCGGCAAGAGCTGTCAACAGAAAAAAATGTTTGATATTCTTTTTCATAGAAACCTCCTTATTTATTTTATGATCATTAAAAGATGCATTTCATATAATTGAATAATCGTTTCACCATTTCATAATCATAAATCTTTATTTAATAATATTATATCCGCTTTTTATAACATATACAAATTAATTTTTGAAAAATCATTCATTTCTTTTACATATTTTGAAAATTTTATTTTACTTAGAAAAAATAAGATAACTATAAATGTAGTATAATTGTTTTTAAAATAATGATATGGTATAATGTGCGTATGCAATGAGTAGTGCCAATCGAGAATAGCAGCATTATTAATGATTACTCAAAAGTAAAGGAACAAGTGATTATGGTTATAGAATATTTACAGCAAATAAAAGATTCTTATTTCGAACAAAAACATGCATTAGAAAAACAGTTAAATTTATTGGAAATTCAATTAAAAGAAAATACCGGAATGATAAAAATGTTGGAGGAAACAAATGATTCGTGCTATGAACTGTTTACACCTAGAAATGTTAATTCAAAGAATAAAGCTAAAATTAATGAACTGATGGAAGAACAGAAAAGTATCAATGAGTCTATAGAAAATTTGAAAAATTCTATCAAAGAATATTCTAGTAAGATCGAACAATTAGATCAGATAGTGGAAGAAGAAAATCGAAAAATTGAAATTGTTCAGGAATATACGGAGGCAATGACACAACAGAATATAGTAAGTGAAGATGAAAAGAAATCATCGGAAGATAATTTACTTGATGGTATGAAGAATATTTTGAACCGGGTGGAGTTATGCAGCCAGTTGATTGATATTGATCCAGTTCGATGCAGATTGGAATTAAGTTCTGTTATGAAAATTCTTACTGATCTAATTGAAGAAAAAGATGAATCGGATTTTTGAAATATATATTTCTAAAAGAGACACTTTTCCAAATTAAAATAAATTCATAAATCTATTAGTTAGATAAATTATATATAAAGGAAAAACACATATGAGTAACAAAATATATAAGAGTAAGATGAAAGATGAAAATAGATTACTTGGAAAATTTGTGAATATATCATTAATCGCATTATCAATTATCTTTGTTTTATTATTTTTAAAAATAATAGTAATAGAAATATCATTTCATAAAATGATTACGGAAATGGTTGAGGGGATTGATTATTACATTGAAGATATAGTAATAACAGATAAGGAAACGTTAGAGGACTATAATGGTTCAGAATCAGGATCAACGAAATATTTCTTTTACTATGGACATGATACTGATAAGCGCATGCAAGTAAATCAAAAAGTGTATTCTCAGTATAATGTAGGAGATATGTTTCCAGCTTATACAAAGGATCATTATTATTATGGTTCAACAATTAATTCGGTTTTGCCAAAAACTGAGTATAAAAACAATGAATTAAGTAAAGCCGGTATCGTAACAATCGGTTGCCTAATACTATTACTGCTTATATATAAATGGATTGATAATTTAGGAAAAAAGACAAACAATCAATAGTTAAGATCTTAAAATGTTTCACGTGAAACATTTTAAGGTCTATTTTATATTTTAACAATATTTAGTAGGCTCTTATAATATGAAATACTATAGTTTGAAGTAACACAATAAAAATATAAATGTTTCACGTGAAACATTTTTGGATAATTAATCATAGCATTTGAAATATAGAAGTGTTATAATATACAACGTAGAAAAAAAACAACAAAAATATCTGCTTACAAAATAGTAAAAATATCTAGCTATTATGGAATGAAAATTGATTATATCATGAAGCACAAATCTATGATCGTTATCTATACCCGCTTCGCTCGGTAGATTATATCATACACAAAAAAACACATGATTCACAGAACAGTCTTTATTTATATTATAATAAAGAAACATAATAGCTAATAACAGAACTATGGGAAAGGAAAATATAATGGGTAGAATTATAGCAGTAGCAAACCAAAAGGGTGGTGTTGGTAAGACAACAACAGCAATTAATCTGGCTGCTTGTCTTGCGGAAGCAGGGAAAAAAGTATTAACAATTGATCTTGATCCACAGGGAAATATGACAAGTGGACTTGGAGTAAATAAAAATGAAGTGGAAAATACAGTTTATGAGTTAATGCTTGATGAATGTTCCGTTAAAGAAAGTATGACGGATACGGTTATAGACGGAATGAAAGTAATTCCATCAAATGTAAATCTTGCCGGAGCTGAAATCGAATTATTAGGTATTCCAGAAAAGGAATACATATTAAGAAATGCTGTTGATTATATCAAAGAAGATTATGATTTTATTGTAATTGATTGTCCGCCATCTTTAAATATGCTGACAATTAACGCAATGACAACTGCAAACTCTGTCCTGGTTCCAATTCAATGTGAATATTATGCGCTGGAAGGATTGAGCCAGTTAATACATACCATTGATCTTGTACAACAAAGATTAAATCCAAATCTTTTGATTGAAGGAGTTGTCTTTACAATGTATGACGTGCGCACAAATCTTTCTAATCAGGTAGTTGAAAATGTAAGAAATAATTTAGATGCAAAAATATATGATACATTGATACCAAGAAATATTCGTCTGGCAGAGGCACCATCTTATGGATTGCCAATTAACTTATATGATTCCAAATCTGCCGGAGCAGAAAGTTACCGTTTACTTGCAAAAGAAGTAATAGATAGAAAGGATATTTAAAATATGGCAACCGCAAAGAAAAATGGATTAGGCAAAGGACTTGATTCACTTATTACTAATAAAGTAAATAATGCAAAAACAACAACAGCAACAATAAAACCAGCTGTTAAAAAAGATGAAAAAGTAGTGGAAGGTATACTCGTTAACATTAATAAAGTAGAACCAAACAGAGAACAGCCAAGGAAAAATTTTGATGAGGATGCACTTTTGGAATTAGCAGAGTCCATCAAACAGTTTGGTGTTTTACAACCATTACTAGTACAACAGAAAGATGATTACTATGAGATCATTGCTGGCGAAAGAAGATGGAGAGCTGCCAAACTTGCTAATTTAAAAGAGGTTCCTGTTATTATCAAAAAATTAACAGAACAGGAAGTTGTAGAAATTTCACTTATTGAAAATATCCAGCGTGAAAACTTAAATCCAATTGAAGAGGCAATTGCATATAAAAGACTTTTAACAGAATTCAATTTAAAACAGGATGAAGTAGCGGAACGTGTATCTAAAAGCAGAACAGCAGTAACAAATTCAATGCGTTTGCTGAAATTAAATGAAAAAGTTCAACAGATGGTTATTGATGATATGATTTCTACCGGCCATGCCAGAGCACTGCTAGGTCTTAATGATCTGGAAAAACAATACACGGTAGCTCAGCAGATATTTGACGAAAAGCTAAGCGTTCGTGAAACAGAAAAATTAGTAAAAAAAATCCAGCAGGAAAAAAATCAGAAAGATACGGAAAAAAATAAAAAAATAGATCCGAAATTAGAAGCAATCTGCCATGACCTGGAAGAGAAGATGAAAGGAATTTTAGGAACAAAGGTTGCTATTAATCAGAAAGATAGCAAAAAAGGAAAAATCGAAATCGAATATTATTCCATGGATGAACTGGATCGCATTATGGATTTATTCAGAACTATAGAAAAATAATAGAGTATTTTTATAAAAATCGATTCAATAAAAATAAGTTCGTTATATGAAACAGCAGAAGGAGAAAAAATGATTTCACAGTATTTAGGATTTGATTCAGATTATATTATCATTGGACTAGCAGCACTTGTTTTAATACTTATTATTTTAATGATTATAAATGTAGTTCAAATGAGTAAATTGAAAAAGAGCTATAAGATTTTTATGAAAGGAAAAAATGCAAAAAACTTAGAGGATACACTTATTAAAAGGTTAAATCAGGTAGATGATCTGATAAATGCAAATTCCGCAAACGAAAAAAATATAAAAACCTTATTCCAGAACATGCAGAGAACATATCAGAAAATGGGACTTGTAAAATATGATGCATTTAATGAGATGGGTGGCAAGCTGAGTTTTTCTCTGGCAATGCTTGATGTGAAAAATAATGGATTTATCATTAATGCAATGCACACAAGAGAGGGCTGTTATACTTATATTAAAGAAATCATTGATGGAAATTCAGTGATTGTTTTATCTGGTGAAGAACAGGAAGCATTAAACAACGCAATGGGGGAAAATAACATTGCAAAATAGAAAGACATATTATATAATAAAGTCCGTCTTGTAAATAGTAAAATTGGTTTACATAATTTTAAAAATCGGAAAGGAGGATAGTAGTATGCACAAATTTTTAAGAGCAGTCGGTTTTTCAAAAATCACAAAAGAAGAGCTGAATGATATTTTTCAAAAAATAATAGAGAGACCAATGTTGCAGAAAGTGGCAGAGGATTCCGAAGGTAATGAGTTTGCAGAACTCTCTATCGAGTTTGGAGATTTCTTTGGACTGTCTTTGAGAGGAACATTTAATGAGAATGATTCTTTTGAGATGAGCTACTACTATCCTTATTTTTGTGGTAATAAAATTTCAACGACGGAACAGATTGATATTGAAAAACATGCGGAAAAAGAGTCTTATGCAGGAATCTGTGATGAGGTAAGACTTGGCGTTACATTGATTTTTTATTTGCAGAATGTGGCGGATTATCTGGCTGTGAAAAATAATAAATTTTACATGAGTCAGGCAAATGGAACAGTGCTTGCTGCGCTTTCTACAGAAGGAAAAATTTTACTTCCTATTAATAAAGATGAACATAAGCAGAAGCTGACAGAACAGACTATGAACGAAAGAAATGGATTGATCGCTGCAGCCAGAAAGGGAGATGAAGATGCTATCGAGAATCTGACTTTGGAAGATATCGACACTTATTCCCTTCTTTCAAGACGTGTACAGCATGAAGACATTTTGAGTATTGTGGATTCTTACTTTATGCCTTATGGAATTGAAAGTGATCAGTATTCCATTCTTGGTGAAATCATGGATTGCAGGCTATTGCAAAATTCGTATACAGAAGAAAATGTTTATGCGATAGATATCAAATGTAATGATGTAGAATTTCCAATCTGCATCAATCAGAAAGATCTGATTGGTGAACCAGCAGTTGGAAGAAGGTTCAAAGGAAACATCTGGTTACAGGGAAGTATTAATTACAGAGATTAGTGATTTTTACAAAATCACTAATCTGATGAAAGAAAAAGATTGAACTTCTCTGATAGTTGGAATATAATAAACAAGTATTTGTTCCCTTAGTTAAATGGATATAACGGGGTCCTCCTAAGAGAAAGCCGAGGCATTCCCCAAAGGGAAAAAATGAAAAACAACTTTCAGTTCGAATCTATTCTGAAAAATGCTAATGGTGACAACAAAGCATTCCCCAAATGGGGGAACGTTCTAATGTTACCAAATCAAAAAAATCTGTAGATTGACAACTCGAAAAAGAGTTGATAATCTTATATATGGCCGAAGGGAAAAATCCTAGAAACCCAGTAAAATCAAGGGTTTGTGGCATGTGTCGTCATAGCTCAGCTGGATAGAGCACTCGCCTCCTAAGCGAGGGGTCGGAGGTTCAAATCCTCTTGGCGACGGGCTTCAAAGCGTTCGAAAATGTTAGCTGGATTAGCTGACAACGAACGCTTTTGTTATTTTCTAATCACGTTCGTGACATGATTTTCCATTCAAAATGATCAATTTCCAGCTAACGCAATCTGATTTTTGTTAGCTGACAGCTAATCAAAATTACCGGTTTGCAAACATGGGTTTTAGGAAGTTCAGCTAACATTTGGGTTCCGCTCTGTTGTCACCCCTTATTCGGGGATGTAAATCAGAGAAAAGGCGGGAAAAGAAACAATCTCTCCCAAACCTGCAAACATGAATTAGCTGAAACAGTATTCAATTCTATTAGCTACAGCTAATGGTCAAACAGCAATGTCTGTTTGGAACTTTACTATCTATAAAAGTTCCAGGCAGGCATTTTTTATTTCCTGAATCCTGGAGGAAAGGAGTCAAGATGACTGAACCAAACAGACAATCAGAAGAAAACGAAGAAAGAATCATAGAAATTGAGATTGAGCGTCTTCGACCGTTCAAAGAGCATCCGTTTCAGGTGAAGGATGATAAGGAAATGTTTCTTCTGCAGGAAAGCATTGAAAAGTATGGAATATTAAATCCGCTGATCGTCAGACCGGTACCGGATGGATACTATGAGATCATATCCGGCCACAGAAGAAAACATGCTGCGGAGAAACTGGGATACCGTAAAGTACCGGTAATCATCCGGGTATTAAGTGAAGATGATTCCATCTTGAGCATGGTAGATTCCAATCTTCACAGAGAACGGATCAGCTACAGTGAAAAAGCTTTTGCATACAAACTGAAGAATGACGTATTAAAAAGAAAAAGTGGTCGAAAAAAGAGCCAAGTTGACCACAAAACACCAAGAAAGCGGGCAATAGAAATCATCAGTGAAGATTGTGGTGATAGCCCAAAACAAGTGCAGCGTTATATCTCACTGACAAAACTGATACCGGAAATGTTGCAGAAACTGGATGATGAGATCATTTCTTTTTGTCCGGCTGTAGAGATAGCTGCATTAAGTGAAAAAGAACAAAGAGAACTGCTTGTAGCAATGGAGTATGCACAGGCAATCCCATCACTCTCACAGGCCCAGAGGATCCGGCAACTGAGTAAAGAAAAACAGTTGTCACTGGAAAAGATGGAAGAGATCATGTGTGAAGTGAAAAAGGGTGAGATCACAAGAGTGGCATTCACAAACGAGCAGTTGCACAAGTATTTTCCAAATTCTTATACACCGGCAATGATGAAACGGGAAATACTGGCACTGTTGAAATTATGGAAAAAAGAATCATGGGATAGTTAAAGGAGGAAGAAATCATGTGTAAAGTTATATCCGTAGTAAACCAGAAAGGTGGCGTCGGAAAGACCACCACAACCGTAAATGTAGGCATTGGACTGGCAAGAGAAGGTAAGAAAGTGTTGCTGATCGACGCGGATCCACAGGGAAGTTTAACCGCAAGTCTTGGATATGAGGAACCGGATGATCTTCGCATCACACTGGCAACGATCATGATGGATGTTATCAATGAAGAAGAAATTAATCTAGAAGATGGTATCTTACATCATCAGGAAAATGTAGATCTGCTTCCAGCAAACATTGAACTTTCCGCACTGGAAGTAACGATGGGAAATGTTATGAGCAGAGAAATGATCATGAAAGAATATATCGATGCGATAAGATCCCGATACGATTATATCCTGATCGACTGTATGCCAAGCCTTGGTATGATGACGATCAATGCACTGGTTTCTTCCGATTCCGTGCTGATACCTGTACAGGCCGCATATCTGCCTGTTAAAGGACTTCAACAGCTGATTAAGACCATTCTTACAGTAAAGAAAAGATTGAATCGGAAACTGGCGATTGAGGGCATTCTCCTGACTATGGTAGATTTCAGAACCAATTACGCAAGGGACATTGCATCAAGAGTACATACAACCTATGGAAGCCAGATTGAGGTATTTGAAAATGTGATTCCGATGTCCGTAAAAGCTGCTGAGACCAGTGCAGAGGGAAAAAGTATCTACATGCATTGTCCAAAAGGAAAAGTTGCTGAGGCATATATGAATTTAACACAGGAGGTTTTGAAGAATGAAAAATAGAAGTGGTGAAAAGATTAAGCTGGCAAGTATTGATGAACTGCTCGGAGTAGTAAATGAAGAATCTGCAATGGAGATAGAGATCAGTAAGATCCATCCGTTTAAGAATCATCCGTTCAAGGTGTTGGACGATGAAAAGATGCAGGATTTGGTAGAGAGCGTAAAGATCAATGGAGTGCTGACACCGGTACTTCTCCGTATGGATGAAAACGAAGATTACGAAATGGTATCCGGTCACAGAAGAATGCATGCAGCACAGCTGGCAGGTCTTACAACAATTCCGGCAATCGTAAGGGAATTATCCGATGATGATGCCATTGTGGCTATGGTGGACGCTAACATTCAACGAGAGGAGCTGTTACCGAGTGAGAAAGCTTTTGCGTATAAGATGAAACTTGATGCAATGAAAAGACAGGGAAGTCGGACAGATATAACTTCTGGTCAAATTGACCAGAAGTTGAAACCAGTAATATCAAGAAATATTCTTGCAGATCAAGTAGGCGAAAGCTCTAAACAGATTCAGCGTTATATCCGACTGACAGAGCTTATTCCGGAACTTCTTGATCTGGTAGATAACAAAAAGCTTCAATTCACGGTCGCTGTTGATATCTCCTACATCGATAAGGAAGTACAGGGATGGATTTACGAATATATCTGCGACACAGGATTTATCAAACCAAAACAGATTGCAGCACTTAGAAATCAGCTGAATGATGGACCAATCAATCAGATCCAGATGTTATCGATTTTCAATAATTGTGTAATGGCAAAGAAAGTATCCCGGTCTCTTACTTTCTCAGAAAAGAAACTGACAAAGTATTTTCCGGATGATTATACAGCCAAAGATATGGAACAGGTAATTGAATCATTATTAGAAAAATGGATGCAGGAACAGTCCTGTTAAGGATAGAAAAAGCTAAGAAAACAAAGTCAAAGAAGTTTAAAAAGAGGACTTCTTAGCAGAAAACGAAAGGAGGAAATTATGGAGAAAAAAATGACATTTAATTATTTTTACGGTACCGAAGCTGATCAGTTCAGCTTCTACCGCATACCAAAAGCATTATTTACAGACAGCTACTTTAAAGATTTATCAAGCGATGCCAAAATTTTATATGGACTGATGTTGGATCGAATGTCTCTTTCCATCAAGAATCAGTGGTTTGACGACAAAAACAGAGCATATATCTACTTTTCCATCGAAGATATCATGGAATTACTGAACTGTGGCAGAAATAAAGCCATCAAATCCATGAGAGAACTGGATGACGAAACAGGAATTGGTCTGATTGAGAAACGTAGACAGGGATTTGGAAAGGTGAATGTTATCTACGTAAAAACCTTTATGCCTGAGAAAACAGATGAGAAAAAATTTGGAGAGGAATTAGAGAAGTTTAAAAAACAAACTTCTGTGGAAAATGAAGAGACTGCAGAAGTTTACAATTTAAACTTCATGAAGTCCCAAAATCAAACTTCTAGAAGTCCCGAAAACAAACTTCAAGAAGTTTACATTTCAAACCCTAATAATACTAATCTTAGTGATACTGAAATGAATGATAATAAATCTAATCATATCATATCTGTGGATGAGAAAAGATGTGATAGCGATAATCGCTCTGAGGATTATCAGGCTTATGAAAACCTTGTCAAGGAGACCATTGATTATGAATCACTGGAAGTAACCCATCATGACGATATGCGACAGGTAGATGAAATCGTGAACCTGATCGTAGAAACTGTGATGTGTAAAAATGACAAGATCTTGATTGCCAGCAACTGGTATCCGGCATCACTGGTGAAGAAAAAATTTCTGATGCTGACCTATTCACATATCGAGTATGTCTTACACTGTATGCGTGGTAACACCACCAAAGTGAAGAACATCAAGAAATATTTATTAGCAGCCCTGTTTAATGCACCGTCTACGATGAACGGGTATTATCAGGCAGAGGTGAACCATGATATGCCAGGACTGGTAAGATAGGAGGTGCACATGTTTATTTTAAAACTTGCTGGGAAAATATTATTACTGCCGGTATGGCTGATCCTTTTTGTGATCGGACTGGCAGTAAAGATGACAGTACAGACTTATGCGGTTGTCAGAGGGATCCTTGGGTTTATATTCACTTTGTTGATTATAGCGACTGCATACTGTTACCATGACTGGGTACAGGTTGCATTTCTGTTTTCGCTGAGTGTAATTCTGTATCTGATCCTTTTTGCAGGAGTCTTCGTAGATACTGTATTGGACATGACAAGAGAATCTATTATTGATTTTATTTTATCTTGAGGAGGATATGAAAATGAGCGAAAAGAATGATTTTATTCAGTTACCACCGATCAAAAAAGACACACCTTCCGAAGTGGTCTCAATGATCTGGCAATATTTGAAATTACCCGAGGAATCCAGAAAGAGGGTGAAAGCAGAGCTGATTAATGTACATGAGAACTGTGGGAAAGAAGATTTTCAGATTCCTAATCTCTATGACATCGTTCCAAAAGAGGAAATCGCAGAATTTGAGGACATCATGCGTAAGATCATAACAGGAATTATTTCTGAGGCCAGTGGTATAGCCACCTGGGTGTATGTGCAGAAATATGTAAAACACAAGACCTTGGATGAGATGCTAGAAGAATGGGCAGGAGCAAGTCAGTTCATCCTTGCTATGGACACTTGGTTTGAAAGATTGATGGCGGATCAATAGAAGCTGTGATAGAATAAAGAAAACGATTTGATGTTCAATTCCACTTATGCTACCGTAATTGAGATGGTAGCTGATATACAAAATAATCAAGAAAATAATATAAAACTTGACACAAGTATCACAAATATAGAAGTAGGAAATTATATAAAAGCATTAGGTTTAAATGGAAATATTATTTATGAAAATAATAATAAAGTTTTTATGCAGAATGTTATGATAAATAAAGTAGAATTAAATATAAGAGTACATGTTTATAATAAAACAAATGCTGATATAACAATTGAACAATTAGTTGCTGGTCTTGACGAAAAGAATAGTAATGAAGTTAAAGTTTTAGATGAGTATACAAAGTGGTTTAAATCGCCGGATGATGTTGGAATGGCTGGAAAATCAAAAGTAGAGGAGTATTTGGGAGATTTAAGGAGTATTATGCAAAACTATGCGAATGAACACCCTGAAATAAAGCTTACAAATCTGGAATCACTTTCGGAAGAACAGTTAAGGGAATTGATAAAGAAAAAAGAAAATTCGTGGTATGTTATTAAGGATTCGATAATGGAGGATTGATTATGAAAAAAATAGTGAAAGTTGGTGTGTTAATATGTTGCTTTATAGCAATAGGCTCTATTTTATATCTGCGATATCTGCAATTTCAAAAGAAGGAAGCGGAAGAAAGAGAATGGGAGATTTGTATAGCTTATAGAAGACAAAATGATGCATTAATTCGCAAGGATGGTCCGCTTCATTTATATGAATATAGTTCATATGAACATATTGATGAAAAGGAGTTGTTTGTTGCGTTACATGTTTATAATATGTCTGACCGTTGTAAAGAAAAGGTCACATTAGAGGATGTAAAAAAGTATTTATCAAGTGAGTTTGATGAGGAAGGGAATTTATATGTCCTAAATAAAAATAATAAAGTGCATGATTACATTGAATGGTATCGTAAAAGAGTTATTACAGATACTGGTATGGACTTTGAAGGCGAACATCAGATAGAACGGTATTGGACACGCCTATCAGAGATTGTGCTCAATTATGTTAGGGAGGGGAATGACTTTCCAAATCAGGATGTCAAGTCATTTTCGTACGAAAAGCTAAAAGAAATAATGAAAAAAGCAGACGATCCATCATATCAAATCAATGATGATATTATGAAAAAACCAATTAATGAGGCAGAATAAAGAAGAAAGTAGGATCATGAAATAGATATGAAAAATTGAATATCTATGGAATTGTATCATCTGTACTTTTGGCAGTTTTATTTAGTGTTGCTATATTTGAAGAAGCTGTAGATGGTTCAATGGAGATGCTAAATTAAGTCCTTTTTTATAGGACTTTCTAAAAAGATATTCAGAAATAACAGCGGTTATTGCTCAAAGTAGAATGTTAGATTATATGAATCAGGAACAAGAAAATCTAAAGAATCATTGTACGATTTCTGCTATTATCTCCTATATTTGTAGAATGAAAGATCTGGGAACAATGATGCATGGAAAATATGTTACTATTTCTTGGGAGGAAGAATGCAAAAAGTATATTGTTAAGTTAACACATACAGATTTTATTAATTATTACAACCCGTTAGGTGTTGTAATTGAAAGTAACCAGAATGCTAAAAGAAATCAAAGATTTGAAATACTATCGTGGAGAAATTCTTATTTTATAGAACACAATTTAGGTAAAAAAACTATTTTAGAGATAGCTGGAGAAAAGAAAACTGATGCAGAAGTACTACAAGAAAAAGTGGCTTCATCTTTACTACTATCTGGGATTGAGAAGGCAATAAATTCGACTTATGCTACTATAATTAAGGTGATAGCAGATATACAGAATAATCAAGAAAATAATATAAAACTTGACACAAGTGTCACAAATATAGAAGTAGGAAATTATATAAAAACATTAGGTTTAAATGGAAATATTATTTATGAAAATAATAATAAAGTTTTTATGCTGAATGTTATGGTAAATAAAGTAGTATTAAATATAAGAGTGCATGTTTATAAATTTAGTAAAGGAGATGGTGACGATGTCAAAAGGAATAAAAGTAAATAATGGGCATGTAAACGAAGTTGCAACTCAAATTGAAACGGCTAAAAGTTATTTTCGTCATGTTCCGTTAGTTCCACAGGATTCTAAGACAACAATTTCAGCGAACAGTAAAAGTAAAGAGGCATACGGATATGCACAGCAAGGAATTGAATTATTAGGGCAGACCTTAGATGGTGATGTTCACAATATAAGAAGTCTGAATCTTAGTTTTTCGCAGTTTGATGAGATGATGGGGAAACTTGCACAACATGGAACTAGATATCCAGTGATTAAAGCCGCCGATGACTAGGGAGGAAAGTTTATGAAAGAAAGTGATTATTTAAACCCGAATGATATAAAAAGCCAATGTGATCAGGCAATCCATAAGCTCGAAAATGATAATGAGACTCTGGATATTGTTTCTAAGAGTGTAACTGCATTTTCTACAGATAATGAAATTAAAAGCGTTTCTTTTGAGAATTTAAAGCAACAGTTGGCCGATTATATAACTGTAATTGATGCAATAAAGTCGGCGAATGCGTATGATATTGCAGAATTTTCAACACTAAAAGATTTGGTAGGAGATGAAGTTCTTGATGGGGCGAATATTCAAAGCCAAATGAAAAAAGCACTTGATAACAAGGAGTTTTATTTGGAAAAAGCAGATGAGTATGAAATGAAAAAAGAGACTTCTAATTCTATCATAGATTTATATTATAGTTGGAAGGTAAATGACTATAAACGATTGGCTGAATCTAGTCAGAAGTTGTATGATGAATGGAAAAGCAAATCAGATAAATATGATGAAATTGAAGGTAGTACAAGTATATTGTTTTCAACGACAAGTAGTCTGCGTGAAGCTATCACAACTGCACTTAATAGTATGAGCGGACGATTTCAAAGTGGAACATACATACCCAGAACAGGTTTCGATTGGAAAAAAATTATGGAGGTGGAATGCTTAAAGCTGGAATCGTGGTTGAAAGCTAAAGAGGAATTAAAATTAAGCGAATCAGAAACTGAGTATTTGAAACAAAAAGGAATTGTTTTAACGACAATGGATATTGCGTGTATAAAACGTACAGAAGGAACAGAATTAGTATTTCTTTCAAAAGATAAAAAAGCGTTGTTTTATAAAGGAGAGATATATCCTATTTATGTTCCAGATAATGAAATATCTTTTCAACCTATTTGGAAGTTGGATGGGAAAAAAGAAATCTCAGCAATGGAGTTTGATGCATTAGAGGGAATTTTAGGATTTAGTTTGGAAGAAATACCTAAAGAAGATATATATACAACATCTGGACATAAGGTATTATCAGGAGAATTATCTTCAACAGATCCAAATGTAAAGGCAGCAGCAGGTTTGAGTGCGTTATTAGGGTTAACGCAATTTACACTTTCTTCATTATCCAAAAGCGAAGTGACAGTTATTTTCCAGTCTTCAGAAGGTGGAAATAGAGGCACTATTTGTGTTGGAAATTCAGAAGATAGAGCAACTTTTCAGAACTGGAATTATAATATTCCAATGGATACATATAGAGACTCAGAACCTGGCATTGGAAAAATATGGGCATCAGATTATGCAGCAGGAATATATAAAATAGCTTCGGGAAAAGATGTTCCAAATCCAGACGGAACTTATACGATAACGGGCACTTTGGATGAAAGACATAAAGATACAAATATTTCGGGTTATTTATCATATTCAACGGATGGAAAATTAATGTATACACCGTTAACCTATTCTGGTGATAAAGCATATATTGAATCTGTTGATGGGTTTATGGAGTTTGGCCGAACACAAATTTTAGATTTTAGTGATAAATTATCTACACCATCTTTTGCGGACGAGGATAGTCAGAAATTATTAGAAGAATTATTGAAAGGGGAAAATGAATGATGGAGAAGAATAAAGATATTTTGATTGTAATAATTGCAACGCTTATTTTCGGAGGTGCTTCTAAGATATTAGTTGGAGTTCCATATATGGCATGGGGATATTTTGATCAATTGTTTATAGCAGCATTTATTTTGTGGACATTTTATAGTGCTGCGCTGTATGTAGCTATTAAAATAGAAAACAGAAAAAATGAAAATTATTTAAAAATTGGATTTGTTGGAGTAATGTTTGGTTTAGCGGTAGCATGTTTAAAAATGGGTGTAGATGCTATTATAGAACAATTTGCAAAGTCTGCAAGTAATTTGATTATTACAGCCTTTATGATGGAAATGGGAATCCTTATTTTAGGGAGTATCATTATCTTTGCTTTATATATTTATGTAGCGAAGAAAGAAATTTTATGGAATAAATCTATGAAAAATTATACTTTGGGATTAGGCGGAATTATAGGTATATATTTTGCTGTAATTGTCTATTATTTATGGCAACTCAAACATTGGATGGAAAAATTTTCTGGTTTGGATGTGGTAAAAGAAATTGGGAAAGAGCAGGGTATATTAAATTTGTCAACAAAGTATGCTAGGGAATCGACTATGATGGGGATGGTTGTGTATGTGGCTTTTTTTATAGTTTTATGGATTGCTTTAAAAAAGAATACAGAAAATAAGGAAGCTTAATAAATTGTTGCAACAAAAATAAAGGAGGTATTATGTGAATGAGGTTAATTGCATGTCTGAGGAAGAACTTCGGGCACATTTGAAGAAGATGGAGAAAAATAAAGAGGAATTAAAGTTTCAAGAACAGAGGATTTGGAAAGAAGAAGAGGAGGAAGATGAACAGATTTACGCTGCACTGGTAGGACTAGAACATATGCGGGAATATGCGGGAGAAAATGAGAAGATAATACTCTTGATTGATGAGCAAAAGAGCATTTTAGATAACATAAGATTGAGAAAATCGTTAAGGAAAGAATCGAAGGTGGTGCAAACGAAAAATCTCAAGGCTGCTTTTTCGTTTACACCAACTCCGATTGTTTCCTTAACAGTTTGTATATATCTTTTAAAAGGTATATGATTAAGAAAAACGGCAGGAGGTATCTGAATGAAATCACATAAATATTGGTCTATCGGTGCACTGATTACAATGCTTGGAACTTTTTATACAGGTTATAAGGGATCAAAAGAAGGCCATAAGTACTTTGCAGCAAGTTCTTTGCTTTGCATGATTATGGCTATTTATACAGGACACAAGATGATTTCTGGTAAAAGTAGGAAGAAAAAAGAAGTTTCAGTAGAGAGTGTTGAAGATTAAAAAACAAAATATTTTAATAAATAACGCCGGTGCGGGATTTTTGATATCCAGTACTGGCGTTATTTATTCTACAGGGGCTTGGGGGTGTAGCCACCAAATATACTATTCGTTTTCTGCTTCAGCAAGTTTGTTAAGAATCCACTCCCGATTGATAACAATATCCTCATCATCTCGGAGATCTTTGAAATCAGTGCAGTGTGAAGAAGCAAATTCATACATATCGTCAATGTCAACTGCACCAGTGGTCTCACCCTTATTAATGATTACAAGAATATTTGTTCCGTCATCGTCGACAGCAAAGCGCAGTTCATCAAATTCTTCATCAGGATTATTTTCGAGAAGAGAATCTGTCGCAAGTAATTTAACAAGTTCCATTATCCTGTCATCTTTACCTGCATCAAAAATCTGTATCTTTTCAACGAGCTGATTTGGTGACGTTACGATTCGGGATAAATATTTTTCAGTACGAAAATCAAACAAAGCATTTTCACCATAAAACATTTCATATGTCTTTTCTACTTCTGATTCAGAAACCAGATAAATCATGATAAGATCTTCCATCTGGTGATAGAGTGTAGGATAGTTTAAACGAAAGGTCTCTCCACAGCTCGGGCAAGTATAAAGGAAAATAGATTTATTAAGTACCTTCTCTTTCATTTCAGGATCCAGTGCAGTATTAATACTGTCCCAGAGCTCAAAATCCCCCTCATGATGGCAGGAAGGACAAGTTACTTTTTCTATATGATGTCTTGACATAAATGTTCCTCCTTTCAGTGAGATAAATCTATAGTTTTCTTATTGTAGAATGCGCTTATCCTTTATTATTTTGCTAGGAAATTACTCTGAATCTCCATCGGCATATGATAAGCCTGGCCTCGTTTTGTCAGGCTGTATAGTTTAAAGCTCATGAGTTCCGGAGTTGCATTCAGAGAACTGCAGAGTCCGAAATAATCCAGGTCCTCGTTCTGAACCATCTCTTCAATGTCTTCATCTTCAATAAGAAGATCGGCAGCAAACAGATTGGCCTGGTATTCTGTATTATCCGTCATATTGTAGAGTGTATCATCTTGCATCGGAGCCATTTTCAGCTGGGAACGATGCAGGATGATATGCCCTAATTCATGGGCGGCAACGATCATCTTTTCTTCTTCTGAAAGGAAACTGCTGATCATGACATAGATCGTCTTGCAGCTCATAAAACAATATCCTTTCAGTGTCTTATATCTGGAAGTTTCCCCGACAACAATGTTCATCTGATCCATGATCTCAAAGGGATCCCTGGTGCCATATTTCTTGATTAATTTCTTTGTTTCTGTATATATGTAAGTGTTTCTCAAATAAATCACCTCAAAAGTAAAAAATAAAAGGGCAGAAATATCCTTGTAACTATAAGGTAACAGATTAGGTGTACAATAATCCCGCCTTCTATTATTTTTCCTCTTGGTTTTTCAGATATTTTTTCGGTGTAAATTTCTTTGCACGTCTTTTGGAATCCAGATAAAGGCTCTGGATCTCATCCATAAAAGCTATTTTATCTTCGTCTGTCAGTGATCCACCGGCAAACATAGCTGCAGCCTGTTCCAGAATCTGCTGAGCCTGTCTGGCACCACGGTTACCAAACTGTTCGGATGCTTCTGTGATAAAAGCTTCATTCTCACTCATGAGATAAGAAACGTCACACTGTAATGCATCTGCCAGTTTCTGATACAGAACATTTTGTTTTGGAAAACGTCCTTCTACTTCCCAGGATCGAATGGTCCTATATGAAACACCAACCATACTGGCCAGTTCCTGCTGGCTCATCTTTTTTTCTTTTCTTAATGATCTTACTTTTTCACCGAATGTCATAAACATACCTCTTTCTAAGCCTTTTCTTATAAGTTTCATTAGCCGCTTCAAGGCAAAACGGGAAATGTATCTCCTTAAAATCAAAAATTAATCTTGACAAAGGGAAATATCTCTCCTATAATGTGAATCACAGATAAGGGAAATATCTTTCCTATAAGATACACAATATTTCCTCTTTTGTCAATGGATATGAGAAATGAATTTCCTGTGTTTTGAAGAAAACAGGAAAGATGTATAGACATTGACAGTCAAAATGGGATATATGTCAAAAAAGAGGAAAGACGTATAGGAGGTGACAATGTGAGTCAGGATCAGACTTCTATTATCTGTATTGATCTAAAGTCCTTTTATGCTTCTGTAGAATGCGTAGAACGTGGACTGGATCCGTTTAAAGCAAATCTGGTGGTTGCAGATCCGACCAGATCAAAGTCTACAATCTGTCTGGCAATCACTCCGGCTATGAAGGCACTTGGCATCAAGAACCGGTGCCGGATCCATGAGATACCGGATTGTGTGAAGTACGTTACAGCCATGCCGAGGATGCAGCTGTACATGGATTATTCCGCAAAGATTTATGGAATCTATCTGCGGTATGTCTCAAAAGAAGATATCCATGTGTACAGTGTCGATGAATGTTTTATTGATGTGACCAATTATCTGCAGCTTTATCATCTCACTGCAAAAGAAATGGCGGTAAAGCTTATGCAGGCTGTCATGGAGGAAACTGGTATCACTGCAACTGCAGGTGTGGGAAACAATCTGTATCTTGCTAAGATTGCAATGGATATCGTAGCAAAACATGTGGATGATCATATCGGTATCCTGGATGAATTCTCTTACAGAGAGCAGTTATGGGATCATAAACCATTAAGTGACTTCTGGAGGATTGGATCCCGGACTGAAAAGAAACTGGCCGGTTACGGAATCCATACAATGGGTGATATTGCAATGGCATCTTTAAGATCCGAGGACTGGTTGTATAAGATGTTTGGGATTGACGCAGAGCTGTTGATCGATCATGCATGGGGTTATGAAACATGCCGGATGAGTGACATCAAGAACTATCATTCGGAGGAACACAGCCTTTCAAATGGTCAGGTGCTGATGCGAAATTATTCTTTTGATGAAGCACTCGTGATCGTAAGGGAAATGACAGACAACTTGGTCCTGGATTTGTTTGAAAAGGGACTGGTGACAAGTTCTATCACCTTATGGATTGCATACGACCACAGGTATGAGCATGAGGCATCTAAAGGAACCGTAAAACTCGAAAAAGGAAGTAACAGTTCCAAAAAGATCATGGATGCAGTGGAAGATTTATATCTCAGGATTGCGGATAGATATACCGGAATCCGAAGAATCGAGGTGTGTGCGAACAGGGTTGCTCCTGAAAGTTATGTGCAGTACAGCCTGTTTGATGATCCCAAACAGACCGATAAGGAACGGCATTTACAGGAAGCAGTATTGAATGTAAAGCAGCGTTATGGAAAGAATGCGATCATGCGGGGATCCAACCTGCTAGAGTGTTCTACTTATAGAGAACGCAACGAGCAAATAGGTGGTCACCGTGCTTAGAGGAGGTGCAAAAAGTGCTGGCAAGTGCATATCAACCGTATTTATATTTACCAAGACCGGTTTCCAGGAGACATCCCATGGATGTAGGACGCAGGGCAAAACAGTTTGCTCCATTTGCGGCACTTCGTGGACTGGATGAAACAATCCGGCAACAGGAAATCATTTATGAACCAAAAAGAGATTTATCTGAGGAAAAGAAAAATGAGTTGGATATGAAATTAAGGATCCTGGCATATGGAATGAAGATACAGGCAACTTATTTTCAAAAGTCATGGAAGAATCCATTAATTGGTCAGTACCATACATTATCTGGAACCGTAGAATTTTTTGATCCATCAGTCCACTTACGGATTGATGATACCGAGATCCAGATCCAGGACATCTGTGATCTGACTGGTGATGTATTTGAAACTATTGAAATATCATGTTAATGAATCACAGCGGAATTTTTTATACCGGAAAGAGTGAGTGGTAGCTGGTGAAAGGATAAAAAAGGATGCACAGATCGACAAAGCAGATCTGATCAGAATAGAAATCGTGCTGTTCGTGTAGCTTTGGCACTTACGGAATGGATGGCATGATGCTCATAAGGCGGATTTGATTTCCCTTTGGTCCGTTGAGTAATAAATGGAGAATATCTTATTGCTTAAAGGAGGAAGCCTATATGGGATCAGGTGCTATTAAATGGCATGTACACTGCTCTGTATGTGGAGCATTTATTGAAAAGAGCGCACAAAGCGATTCAGAAGTGGAGTGCAAAAAATGTCGCAGTACATTGGAGATATTTGTAAAGGATGATATGGTGTCGGTTCGTCCGATCCACATCCGAGATGAACAATTAAAGTCCAGGATGCGGACGTATTCCCGAAAGATGATGAATCAGGGATCATAACAGAATAGAATGAGCTGTCTGTAGTAAGCGTTGGATTTGGCAGGAACCATCAAGAACGCACCAGACAGCAAGAGTTTGTCAAGGAGCTGAACCTGACTGGAATCACTAAGAGCCCGGCAAAACATTTACGGATACACTGCAAGATCAGAAGTATTTTCTGGTTTTGGAGATTGTTGAAGTATTTGTTTTGTCGGGCTTTTTTGACGTATATCGAAAAATTTTTAAATTTTTTGTCGTACCCCACTGTAAAACAGGCTCTCAGCGTTTCGTTATATAGAGGTTGAATTCTTTTTTGCAAAAATAATTGTAAATAGAGATTTTGATAATATGACACAAAGGAGGAAGCAAAGATGACTGAAATCGAATACCAGGAATTTGTAAGGCGTTGTCCTTACGATGCTATGGGCGATTATTCCATGTTTCGCAAACAGCAAACAGAGAATAAATCAGAGTGCATTCAGTGCAAATCCCAAAATGAGCAGTAATCTAACATACTAATTATGTAAGCAGATTATGCGTTATCAAGGAGTCGCGGACTCCCGTTCAAAAAAAACGGGTGAGTTCGTGACCTCTTGCGCTGCAGTTCTTTATGTCTGTGCAGAAATTTCATAAAAGATGGAAAGAACCACCCGGAGCCGAAAGGCAGAAAGGTGGTCATTATGTTGACATTAAAAGAACTGAAGAAAATCGTGAAGGTTGCTGATATGGAGAAAAGAATCCCAAGCGTGAAATCCTTGAAAGAACACAAAGTTGTAGTAAAAGAAATGATCAATGCAGATACAACGATCTCTGTTTATGATCACGGATATGTGCTTTATACAGCGGGAAATCAATCAACCGTATTTCCGCTTCATAGTTGCGATGACTATGAATATGTGAGTGTAACTGGCGATAACAAGGAATTCAATAAAGAGTTCTTTGATAATGAAAACTGGTATATCCGTCTGCTGATGGAGGCTGAAGACCGTATGGCATACAGCCAGAGCAAAATCAGCACCAATCATGGTGTATTTTCTAACAGCGATGTTACAGATGATGCGGAGATTATGAGAGGATCTTCAAAAGATTTTGTTGACGATGTTATCGACAGAGAAATTCTGCATGCGCTGATCAAGGAATTGACAGAGAGGCAAAAGATGGTACTCAATCTGGTTTATTTCGAGGAAATGCGTCAGCAGGATGTTGCAGATTATCTGGGAATCAAACAGCAGAGTGTAAATGACCTCCTGAACAGGGCATTAAAAACGATGAAAAAAAAGGCGGAAAACGAAGAATTTTAAAAAAATTTCAAAAAATTGAATTAGACCACTGTAAAACAGGCTCTGAGCGTTTCGTTATATGAAGGGTTTGCATAGAACACCTTCATGTACCTTGAAAAATGAATAGCCTGCCCGGAGTGATATTTGGTTTGAACATGCATAGAGCGAAAAGCTGCGTGTCTGCCAGAAGAAAACGTATCAGAGATGGAAACTGATATAGGAACGGATCTGGGAAAGAAAACAGGAAAACGCTTAAATCTTAAATCAAAATAAAATGTCTGAATCTAAAAAGAGGATGACAGTAGAAATCATGTGGCGGTATTTGTGACAAACAGGTACCGCCATATATTTGTGCTGTTATCTCAGCTTGTGCTGACTGTCCCAAATAGCGCAAATTTCAAGAAAGGAGGTGATTATCTTCGTATAAAAGATAATATGCAGAAACTAACAGATAACCATACACAAAAGAATCAGAAAGGAAGGATTTAAGAGAATGAACGTGAAAAAGAAAGCACGCAGGGTGATGTCCGGTTTACTGACTGCAGTAACGGTTCTATCGACGGTACTCTCTCCCGCTGTTGCCTATGCTTCTGATGATGCTGGATCTGTAAAAAAGATTCCGCATTATGAAGAGATCAAGGATCAGCTGGATGAAAATGAAGTGGTAACTGCAAAGGATTATGAGATCAAGGTTGGAGACAATTTCGATGTAAAGAATGATTATACCGGTCTTACGATCCAGGATGACAGCAAAGTAAAAGTTACATTTCAGGAAGCAAAAGATACGGACGGGAATGATTTTTCTACCGATTATGCCAATTCCTATAAGGCAGTCTATTATGTAGAACCACAGACAACGAATCACCCAACCTACCAGATCAATCGAAAGATCGTGGTAAAAGAAGCGGATCAACAGAAAGATTCGCAGTCAGAAAGTTCTTCTGATCAGGATACTGGTTCTTCCGATAAGACAGAAACAGAGGATTCTGAGGCTGACTCGTCTACAGAGGAAACTGATGCGGCTGACACGGAGAGCAAAACAGAACTGACAGAAAAAGAATTTGATGCAGAGATCGAAGAAACGGAGGATCAGGAGACCGTTGATCCGGAAACAGGGATCACACTCTCAGAGGTTATGCAGGAAGCTGTTGACCAGGAAGTTGCTCTTGCAGATCTTGAAGCAGGCGAAAGTATTACTTTTGATATGCCAATGATGCTTGCTTCCGGTGAAACAGGAACAAAATCAGTCACAGTTACAGCCGGCTCCTGGTACTATTACGCAGACTATGGATTAGGTTCTTATCTGACTTGTCCATATTATGTGAAATGGGGAAGCATCAATGCGACAGCATACTGTGTTGAACCATCGAAAAAAGGACCGGGAAATGGAACTTATACGATCCAGAAACTTGCCGATGGAAAGACACTTGCAAAGGTCTGCTATTACGGAACAAAAGCAAGTGATGAGAATGGTTTCTTCGATGAGAAACATCCGGATTTTCCGGCAGGAAAGAGATTCATCATTACCCATCTTGCAGCAGCTTATGCAAATGGATCCAGTGACTGGGCATCCGGAACTAATGCAACAGGAAAGAACCTGGCAATGGAGCTTTACAATTATTGTGTAAATATGCCGGACATTCCGTCTGTAGATATGAGCTTTTCCGAATCTAATGTAAAGGCTTATGTGGAAGGAAACAGCCAGCGAACAAGTGTGATCACATTCAAAGCGGATAAACTGCAGACGGTTACTTTCAAGCTGCCGAAAGGTGTAAAACTTGTAAATGTGACAACCGGAAAAACAAGTGCTGCAGGGGCTAATGTGGAGATTTCCGGTGGTACAAAGTTCTATCTGACAGCACCACTTAATCAGGCAGAAAATGTCAGTGCTACTTTCTCTTCTAAGATGAAAGGAAGTATTGATAAGGAATATTCAGCCTATAAGATCACAACAGGATCTGGGACACAGGACCTGGCTCTTGTTTTCGGTGAAGGTGTCGGAAATGAGAAATATGTGGATTTTAAAGTAACCTGGACAAAAGAATGCAAAGTATCCATTGTAAAGAAAGATCAGGATACAGGAAATGCACTGGCTGGTGCAGTGTACGGGATCTATTCCGATGCTGCATGTACAAAGCTGATTGCAGAGATGCCTGCAACTGATCAGAATGGTGCTTCACAGCTCACAATGGAGAAAACACAGGAAGTTGTTTATCTGAAAGAAATCTCTGTTCCAACAGGGTATCAGATCGATACAAAGTCTTATAATGTGACTCTTGCTATCGGAAAGACAACGACCAAAAATGTAACAGACAAACGTGTAAATGCAAAGATCAACATTGCAAAACAGGATGCTGAGACAGGCAATGAAGCCCAGGGTGATGCAACACTGGAAGGTGCGGTATATGGTCTTTATGCAAGGGAAGATATTGTTCATCCGGATGGAAGAACCGGAACAATCCATAAGAAAGACAGTCTGATCACATCCCTGACAACGGATAAGAATGGCGAAGCCTCTGTATCGGATCTGTATCTTGGAAAGTATTATCTGAAAGAGCTTAGTGCTCCGGTGGGATATGTACTGGATCCGACAGAACATGATGTGGACTGTACTTACGAAGGTGCTACTGTTCCGACAGTAGAAAGAACTTCTGTATGTAAAGAAACTGTCATCAAACAGCCATTTCAGATCATCAAGGCAGCAAACAACGGAAAGACCGATGCAGATCTTCTGCAGGGAGTTGGTTTTTCAGCATGGCTTGTCAGTGATCTGAAAGTAAAAGCAGATGGAAGTTATGATTTTGATTCAGCCAGATCAGTTGTACTGACTGCAGATGGTCAGACAGAAATGTTTACCGATGAAAAAGGATATGCAAGATCGATTCCGCTTCCATATGGAACTTATGTGGTGAGGGAAACCACAAGCAAACACAACTATGCACCGGTTGATGATTTTGTAGTGAAGATCACAGAGAATCATCCGGATACACCGCAGACATGGCGAGTGCTGCTGGATAAAGAATTCAAAGCAAAATTAAAGATCATCAAAAAGGATGCAGAAACACAGAAATCTGTACTCCTGGCTAATACTGAGTTCAAGGTATACGACCTGGATAATCAGAAATATGTGGAACAGACAACATCCTATCCGAAGCCAACGGTACACAAATCCTATTTCACAAATGAGGAAGGATACCTGGTACTGCCAAAGAATCTGAAACCTGGTAACTACAGGATTGAGGAAGTGACGGCACCCGATGGGTACACAATATCCAAAAACTATGTGACAGTTGCCGTTGATACAGATACTGCTTATCTGACCGATCCTGTCACAGGAGATGCAGTCATTGATGTGGAATATACCAACGCCCCGGTCAAAGGTCAGTTAAAGATCTATAAACAGGGGGAAGTGTTAAAGGGATTTGATAAGGAATTCCAGTATGAAATGGCTGAACTTGCAGGTGCTGAATTTGAAGTCTATGCGGCAGAGGATATTTATACTGCCGATCATCAGGTAGATGCAGATGGACAGAGAACTCTGTATTTTGCAAAGGATGCACTGGTAGCAACCGTCACAACGGATGCAGATGGTTATGCAACCGTAAAGAATCTTCCACTTGGCAGATACTATGTCAAAGAGAAGAATGCACCGGACACTTATGTGTTAAATACTGTGCCGGAAAATGTCGAATTTGCTTATGCGGATCAGGATACTGCAGTGATCGAGAAAGAAATCTCTGTCACAGATGAACGACAGAAAGTGTCGATTACTGTCGAAAAACAGGATGCTGAGACAGGCAATACAGTAGACGGAGCAGTGTTCGGTATTTACAATGCAAAAGACATTCAGACGAAAGATGGAAAAGTGATCGTTAAAGCAGATACTCTTTTACAGGAAATGACTTCTGATGAAAAAGGTCAGGCAGCATGTACACTGGATCTTCCACTTGGAAGCTATTATGTAAAAGAACTGAAAGCACCAGATGGATTCGTATCTTCGGATGAAGTACTGAGATTTGATGCTTCTTATCAGGGGCAGGATGTACAGACAGTAACATTAAAATCCGTAAAGAAGAACCAGCCGACAACTGTTGAGATCACAAAATCAGATGCAACAACCGGTGTAGAACTGGATGGAGCTTATCTGAAAGTAACGGATAAAGATGGAAATATAGTAGACAGCTGGACATCTTCCAAAGATGCACCGCATGTGATCAAATATCTGAAAGTGGGTGAGAATTATACCCTACATGAAGAGTTTGCACCACATGGTTATCTGGTAGCCAATGATGTGACATTCACAGTCAAAGATACCGGAGAGGTTCAAAAAGTGGAAATGAAGGACGAGGTACCGGTTGGTGAACTGATCATCAACAAAAAGGGAGAATTCCTGGATTCTGTTACACTGGCCGATAAGGTCAAAGGTGTGGTGGAACACATTTTCAACTATGTAACTGGAAAGCTGACAGATGTTACGTTTGAAGTCTATGCTGAGGAAGACATTAAGGCTGCCGATGGCGTCAGTGACGATTACTATAAAAAGGATGAACTGATTGCAACGATCAAGACAGATGAAACCGGTATTGCAAAACTGGAAAATCTTCCACTTGGTAAATACTATGTGAAAGAAACAGGAACTGCTTACGGTCATGTACTGGATGGTGAGATCCGTCATGTAGATCTGACTTACGTGGATCAGAATACACCGGTTGTAGTCTATGACAAAGACTGGCAGAACAACCGTCAGAGAGTAGAAGTCAGTGTACTTAAGAAGGAAAAAGATTCTGACCGTACACTGGAAGGCGCTATCTTTGGATTATTTGCCAAAGAAGACATTAAGTCTGAGACAACTGGTAAAGTCCTGATCGAAGCCGATGAGATCATTGAACTGAAATCTACGGATGAAGAAGGAAAGATCACATTTGTTGCAGATCTTCCAATAGGAGCAACTTACTATGTAAAAGAGCTCTATGCACCGGACGGATTTGTAACCAACGATGAAGAAAAGGAATTTACCTTTGAGTATGCAGGTGAGGAGCAGCCGACTGTAACCTATGATTTTACCTTTGAAAATCAGCCAACTGTTGTAGAATTTACCAAATCCAGTCTGACAACCGGAAAAGAACTTCCAGGATGTAAGCTGAGAGTGGTAGATGCTGATGGAAATATCGTGGATGAATGGACGTCCGGTAAAGAAGTACATGTGATCCGTGAGCTGACTGTCGGAAAAGAATACACACTGGTTGAAACAAAACCGGCCGATGGTTATGTGACAGCTGAAAGCGTGAAGTTCACGATCAAAGATACTGCCGATGTGCAGAAAGTCGAGATGAAGGATGATGTGACGAAGGTAGAAATCTCCAAACAGGATATCGCCGGAAAAGAACTTCCGGGAGCGAAACTCACAATCCTTGATCAGGATGGAAAAGTTGTGGAAAGCTGGACCAGTACAGAGAAAGCACATTACATCGAAATGCTTCCAATCGGAAAATACACTCTCCGTGAAGAAACAGCACCGGATGGCTATCTGGTTGCAAAAGATGTGGAATTCGAAGTAAAGGATACCAGTGTAGTACAGCATGTAACCATGGTGGATGAGGAAAAACCGGCAGAAAAGACACCGGAAGGTGGAAAACCTGTCAGTGATTCACCAAAGACTGGGGATAACACCAATCTGTGGCTGTGGTATATGCTTCTCGGCATTGGTGCGACTGGTACAGGAGCCCTTGCATTTATGAGAAAAAAGAAACACTAATTAAATAAGAATGAGCGTTCATGGAAACCGAAAGGAATCTGTGGACGCTTTTTTAGATGGGAGAAACCATGAGAAATATCATTATTTTTGTTGCTCTTCTGGGAGTAGCGGCAATATTTACAGTTTTGTATTGTCTCATTGCTGCCGGAAGTCAGGCAGAGAAAAAACTGACAGAAATCATGAGAAAAGAGGAAGAACAGAATGAAGACTAATAAAGATCTGATCATAGAACCAAATGCAGCTATTGAGGGAAGAAAGTACAGCGAAGAAAAGCCATGGTCCTGCAAGTACTGTTACTGGTGGGGAGGCAAAAAGAAAGGCTGTAGCTTGAAACAGTGCCACTATCTGCTTCCGGAAAAGAAAAAAGCAGTAAAAACGACACCATGTAGTGGCTGTCCGTATGGAAAACATGTTCCATGTATCGGATATTGTATTGCCCGTCTTTATTCTGAGATGAAAGGAAAGAAAGGACGTGGGTAATTGCAGGAAGAAGTAAATCAGAAAGTGATCAGCCTGAGCATCCAGGGAGTCAAGATCACTGCCAGTGTGCTAAAAGCAGCCCTTCGGAAGTTCCTGGAAATGGACAACCGTAGGAAACAGAAAGCAACGCAGGTGAAAATGGCTGAAAAGACCGGACGAGCTCAGGAGAAAGGAAGGGAAAAAGCCCGAAAAAAGATTGAAAAGAAAAAGCCACATGGAAAGCAGACCATCAAGCAGCTGAATGCACAGGGAGTACAGCTTTCCAACTTAAAGATCACAGATGAAAATATCAAATCTTTTGATCGTGTGGCAAGAAAATACGGCATTGATTACAGCCTGAAAAAAGAGGTTGGTGCGGATCCACCGAAATTTCTGGTCTTCTTTAAGGCCAAAGATGTGGATGTGATGACAGCGGCTTTCCGGGAATATGCCGGAGTAGAACTGAAAAAGAAACAGTCGAAGAAACCATCCGTCAGAAAGAAACTGCAGAAATCTGTAGAAAGAAAAGCAAAGCACCGCCAGCGTGTGAAGCAGAGACAAAAATCCAGAGGTCAGGAACGATGATCCGGGAAAAATTACAGAAGATCCAGGTCAAACGGCTGGTGATCTTAAATCTCCCATATTTCTTTATTTTCTATGTAGCAGATAAAGGATCCTGGCTGTACCGGCATTGCCTGGGAGAAAGCATGGTCCAGAGACTTGGCGTGATGTTAGTCAATTTCCGACTGGCATTTTTAAGCTGGCTGCCAAGTGTCGCTTTGCAGGACCTTGCAGTAGGTGTTCTGGTTGCAGGTGCATTAAAACTGGTGGTCTACTATCGTTCAAAAAATGCAAAGAAGTTCCGACAAGGTGTGGAGTATGGATCGGCCAGATGGGGAAATAGAAAAGATATCGAACCCTTCATGGATCCGGTCTTTGAAAACAATGTCATCCTCACAGAAACGGAACGTCTGACCATGAACAGCCGACCAAAAGCTCCGAAGTATGCCAGAAATAAGAATGTGATCGTTATCGGTGGTTCCGGATCTGGTAAGACAAGATTCTATGTGAAGCCCAACCTTATGCAGATGACGGATCACGTATCCTATGTGGTCACTGATCCGAAGGGTACGATCATCGTCGAATGCGGGAAGATGCTGGTAAATGGAGGATACCGGATCAAGGTATTAAATACGATCAACTTTAAAAAGTCCATGCATTACAATCCGTTCCATTATATCCGGAGTGAAAAAGACATCTTGAAGCTGGTCAATACCATTATCGCAAATACCAAGGGTGAAGGCGAAAAATCAACGGAAGATTTCTGGGTGAAGGCCGAACGTCTTTTGTATTCTGCACTGATCGGATACATCTGGTATGAGGCACCAGAGGAAGAACAGAACTTTTCTACTCTGTTGGAATTTATCAATGCCAGTGAGACCAGGGAGGATGATGAAGAATTTAAAAATGCAGTGGATGAATTGTTTGAAGAGCTGGAAGCAGAAAATCCAGAACACTTTGCAGTAAGGCAATATCGCAAGTACAAGCTTGCTGCCGGCAAAACTGCAAAATCGATTTTGATTTCCTGTGGTGCCAGACTTGCACCATTTGATATTCAGGAACTAAGAGAAATCATGTCCTATGACGAGATGGAACTGGATATGATCGGTGATCAGAGAACAGCTATGTTTGTCATCATCAGTGATACAGATGACACATTCAACTTTGTGGTAGCAATCATGTACACCCAGCTCTTTAACCTGCTTTGTGATAAAGCGGATGATGAGCATGGAGGCAGGCTTCCCTATCATGTACGACTGCTTCTTGATGAGTTCAGCAATATCGGACAGATCCCAAAATTCGACAAATTGATTGCTACGATCCGAAGCAGGGAAATCTCCGCTTCTATCATTCTGCAGTCACAATCTCAGCTGAAAACAATCTATAAGGATGCGGCTGAGACGATCACGGGTAACTGTGACACCGTTCTTTTCCTGGGTGGAAAGGAAAGTTCCACACTGAAAGAAATATCAGAAACCCTGGGAAAGGAAACCATAGATCTTTACAACACATCAGACACCAGAGGTAGCAACCGGTCCTATGGGCTGAATTATCAAAAGACTGGAAAAGAACTGATGAGTAGAGATGAGCTGGCGGTCATGGATGGAGAAAAATGTATCTTACAGCTTCGTGGAGTCCGGCCGTTTTTAAGCAACAAATATGACATCACAAAGCATAAACGGTACAAAGAGCTTGCCGATTTTAATAAGAATAATGCGTTTGATGTCGAAAAGTATCTGGCACACCGACTGGTGATGTCCGAAGATACAGAATTTGAAATGTATGAAGTAACTGTAACACAAGAAGACGTATCAGCGATTGAAGCTGAGGAAGGTGAGGACTGATATGAAAGAAAGAATTCGAGCACCCTGCTACTACTGATAAGGATACAAAAAGGTCTGAATAAAAGGGAAAGGAGTAGAGCCAAACGCTTACAGACCATAAGAAAAGCGTTTGTTCATACATTTGATTATGGCTTTTTTTAGCAGTGCAATCAATATCCTTCAGACACTGGTCGTTGCAATCGGTGCTGGTCTTGGTGTCTGGGGCGTAATCAACCTGATGGAAGGTTATGGAAACGACAACCCGGGTGCAAATACTCATGTGCCATAAAGTAACACACAAGAAGTTGATAGACAACAGCCCGTTATTCCGTAAAAATTTCAAAGTAGAATTTCATGGAAGCCATACAAATTGTGTGGCTTCTTTTGCTTAATAAGCAAAGATAAATTTTCTAATACCCTATTGACAAAAGCGTTTGCCTTGAATATAATGTACTTGTACGATAAGTACATTAAAGAACAAAGGAGGGGCGTTGTGGAAATTATCATAAGCAGTAATACGAGCAAGCCAATTTATGAGCAGATAACTTCACAGATAAAAGCCATGATTATGAGTGGCGAGTTAAAAACCGGCGATCCTATTCCCTCTATGCGGGCGCTGGCAAAGTCCATTCATGTGAGTGTTATTACCGTTCAAAAAGCGTATGAAGATTTGCAAAGGGACGGTTTTATTGAAACAACGGTAGGCCGAGGAAGTTTTGTGTCGGCACAGAACAAAGACTTTTATCAGGAAGAACAGCAGAGATTGGCCGAAGAACATTTGCAAGAGGCCGCCGATATTGGGCGGATAAGTGGAATATCGTTGGAAAAACTGATTGAATTACTGACGATATTTTATCAAGAGGAGGATTAACTATGAACGCTATTTTGCAGGTTGAGAACTTGACAAAGCAATACGCCGATTTCAAGTTAGACCATGTTTCGTTTTCGGTTCCGAAAGGAACAATCATGGGGCTTATTGGCGAAAATGGAGCCGGAAAAAGCACAACTATCAATGCTATTCTTGATTTAATTCATAAAGATGATGGAACAGTTACTTTTTGGGGGCAGGAATTATCGTCCACAAAACAAATCAAAGAGGATGTTGGCGTAGTGTTTGACGGAATTAACTTCTATGAAACGCTCACTCCGGCCAAAGTCGGGAAAATTGCTGGTGCTGCCTACAAACAGTGGGACGGCCATCTGTTTCAAGACTATCTAAAGCGGTTTCAACTTCCAGCGGATAAGGAAATTAAATCTCTGTCCAAGGGAATGAAGATGAAGTTGTGTATTGCCGTCGCCCTTTCCCATAACCCCAAGCTACTGATTTTGGACGAAGCGACAAGTGGCCTCGACCCTGTAATGCGTGATGATATTCTTGATGTATTTCTTGAATTTGTTCAGGACGAAAATCATTCCATTTTGATGTCCTCGCATATCACAACAGATTTAGAAAAAGTCGCAGATTACATTACATTTATCCATCAGGGCAAGGTTCTTTTTTGTAAAACGAAAGATGAACTTCGTTATAACTATGGTATTATCCGCTGTGGCGCAGCACTGTTCGACCAGCTCGATAAAGCGGAAATTCTGGCTTACCGCAAAGATGATTATCAATGGAATGTGCTGGTAGCTGACAAGGAAAAAGCCCGGAGGAAATATAAAAATGCCGTAGTGGACGACGCAACAATCGACGATATTCTGCTGCTGTATGTGAAAGGAGAGCAAGCAAAATGAAAAGTCTTGTTTTGAAAGATTTATTTAATATCGGCCACAATGCGAAATCTATGCTATTCATCCTTGTGGTTTTTGCCGTTGCGCTTATTCCGTTTTCCGGCGTAGAAGGCTATATTTTTGTATGTGCGATTTTGTGCAGCATGATGATTGTAACAACCTTTTCTTTTGATGACAGTTCTAAATGGACACGGTATGCTATGATAATGCCAGTTTCCAAGAAAGAATTGGTTGCTGGAAAATTTATGGTGCTGGCTATCTTCTGCGCCATTGGCAGCCTCTTTGGGCTGATTATTGGTTTTATCGGTGGCCTAATCACACATAAAATCGTACTCGACATAGTAGGGATTGGAGAGCTTCTGTTTTTGACACTCGTTGCATGGGTAATCTCCCTTATTTTTGGAAGTATGTCAATTCCTCTTGTGTTCAAGTTTGGCGCAGAAAAAGGCCGTGTTCTGCTATTAGTATCATTCCTCATTCCGGCAGGGATTTGCTTTGGAATATATCAGCTTCTTACTATGCTGGGAGTTGCATTGACAGACCAGATTGTATTTATTCTTCTCTGCTGCTCACCGCTTCTGGCGTTGGCATGGTGCTATGTGATGTATCAAATCAGTTATCGCATTTTTGTAAAGCAAGAGCTTTGATTTCTATTGGGAGGTATCTATATGGGAAGCAGAAGATTTGAAATTACTGAAACTGCAGGAAGTGTGAAAGGCTTTTATGTGGTAGTGGACAGAGAAACCGGGGTCAATTACCTTGTGGCAAAGTTTGGAACTGGCGGGGGTATTTGTCCCTTGATTGACAAAGACGGAAAACCGATTATCAGCGAGTAGCAAAGCCAGCCGAGCCAGTCAACGGCAAGTGAATGGGCTGCGCCCACCGTTGACAGCCCCGTCTGTCCTTGCTGGTAGGTAATCAAGGGGCGACAGCAAAAAAGTGCTGCCGCCCTTTCCCATAATCGAAGAAAGGGGGATTTTCCATGACTGAATACGAAGCCTATCAAGAACATATCCGCTATACCCATGATACCTACTGCCGGATTGTTATTCGCCATGCGTCCTTTGACGCTGCCCGTATGCTGGCAGCGA